>Ga0210400_10000602_pt1 | contig 39129 bp, 43 predicted proteins | sample IncBWH26MmetaG_FD_155456 | JGI IMG/M metagenome (GOLD analysis project Ga0210400, IMG submission 155456) | Forest soil microbial communities from Barre Woods Harvard Forest LTER site, Petersham, Massachusetts, United States - Inc-BW-H-26-M | ecosystem: Environmental > Terrestrial > Soil >... | reverse complement strand
ACAGTCTGGGTCTGACTCGGACCTCGACGGGCGCAATCGCGACGCCCGCTTTGCCCCCGCGAACGGACATGGTCAGCCTGGTCGCTCAAGTCCGAAAAGTGCCAATAGGCGACATCGCCAGCTTGGCCTAAACTGAAAATGCAGCCAACGGACGCGGCTAAAAGATATCTCGACGATTTTGCGCATTTGGTGGGCATGATAACAACGTCATGGTTCTTCGTTATCGTCATGGGCCATCGGCCGGTTGGAGTTTTCTTTGTAGGTCTTCCAAGACTTGATCGTTGAAAAAACGCTCACAAAGAAGACACCCAACCATAGACAACCAATGACCACTTGCTGGATGGAAAAAAAAGATAATGAAATGCAGAGAAAGACCACGCAAAACCCACTGAGGGACTTCACGTAGTCGGCTTGAAGCGACAATGGCGTCGAAGGACCCAGCGCAAGTACCGGGAATGCATAACGCGACGTCAAAGGGTCCTGAAATTGTGGAGGGAAAAACTCGATCACCGAATTGTAGACGTTCTGGTAGATGACGATTGACCAAATCGCGGCGATAAAAGCCCCAACTACGAAAACAGCAGCCAATCTTCTCTCCCTGCCCCGATCGAAACGCGTCCATATTATGCCGCAGAGTTCTTTTCACGTACCCGCGTTAGCAACTTTTTTCGGAAACCCGGCTAAATAAGCCGTTAGAATTTTAAGTGACCCACCAGATGTCCGTAGGGGGTCAATCGCGTCCCACCAGCTTAGGCGATTCCGACACGTCATCAACTCGGATAAGGTTTTCGGTACACACAGCCGGCCCGGTGCAGCCGCGAGGGCCGAAGCCGATGCTAACCTGATCAAGGAGTTCCACATGGCCAAGGCTGCCGAGCAGACTAACGTCGGCACCGCGCAGTGGGCGAGCGTAAGGTTCACAGGCTACACGCACGGCACCAACGCACGATTTATGTTCAATGTCTTCGCATCCGACGAAGATGGCCGTTACATCTTCGGCACCGCCGGCATCATACGAGAAGCCGCGGTATCGGCGGCAATGGACATCCTCGCCATTGCCGCGCTCATAGACGGTCAAGGTCTGAGCGAAGGTGAGCGCCAAAAGCTTCGCGAGCACGGTTGAAATAACAACATTGCGGTTCCTGCAAACCGCAAAACGGGAAGAATTTTATCCAGGACAACGGCTCCTCGGAGAGTTGTTCTCACCTCACAGTTCGTTGATCGTCGACAAAAATGCGGCACCGATGTCTTGATGAAGTACGCCAAACCCTCCGCTTAGTCGAGCGTGCGATTACGGTTCTGCTCACTCGCCGATAACGCCCGTTTGATATTTCTAAAACGCATTTTATTGGGGATGGCGAAAAACGCTCCTATGTCAGCTGTGAAAGGTGAACGGTCATGACGAAATTCAGGTTGATTGGAGCGGCTGCACTTTCGCTCGTGCTGGCGACCCCCGCGATGGCAATGCACCGTCATCATCACCACTACCATTATTTTCACGCTTACGGAGCCTACAACGACTTCGCCCGCAGAAACACCTTTAACTAACTCGTCACAGGGAGCCTTGGCGGGCGACCACAACGTCTCCAACACAAGCTGACTGGAATTCGGTGCTGCCAAGACCTGATCCCTAAAATCTGTGACAGCCCTGTGCGATCCGGATCCTTTCTAAGGGTAACAGCAAGAAGCTGGCGATCACCCGCATCGGTCGGCATCGGATCTAGGGCGCGTACTCATAAATTCTCATGCATGTCCGCTTCGCTCCGATAACGACTGCTTTTGTGCAACCGCAACAAATGACGGGGTGGGTCAGAAGATGGCGTCAGCAGAACGGATCTCCCCGCGTGCTTCCTTCCCGTCGGGAAAGTCTGGCCAAGCCTTCGGCCGCTCTCAATTCGAAGGATTTGGCCATTTGCTGTTTCGCAACAACGAGTGACCGCTCGAAATGAGCTTGCGCTTGCTGGACGTCTGGCGGATCGAACGCCAGCGCCACCACTCCTGCGATGCGGAAGGCTTCCGCCTCCTGCCAGCATTCGCCGCTTTCGCTGATCCTCAGCAATGCGCTTTCGCTACAGCGCTGTGCATCGCCAAGCCGTCCGATCCGAGCGTACGCCGCGCCCAAAATGCTGAGATACCACGGCGCATAGGCTGTCGCGCCGGTGGATTGCATGGCCGAAATCCCGGCCTCGATCATGTCAGCGGCAGCGCGGTCCTGCCCCTCAAGCGCGAGCACCCGGCCGCGCAACAGCTTCCCATAAGCGTTCCAGAAGCTTGATCCCTTTCCGTTGGCGAGCTGCATGAGCTCGTCGGCGAGTTCGGCCGCGCCGTCGAGCTTGCCCATGTAGATCAACGTGAGCGACACATGGGCGAGCGCATACATCAGCGTGGCGGCGTGTCCAAACTCGCGCGCCTCGACGATCGCACGCTCCAGGTCAGCCATTCCGGCGTGGCTGCGACCGAGTGCCCACTGCGAAAAGGCGCGCCACGACAATGCAGAGACGAGAACATCATGTCCAAATCGCATCGCGAGCGGGCGGTGCTCGGGGTGATGATACAGGGCCACGGCGCGATCAAGCTCGGCGGAGCCGTCGGCCAGGTCGCCGGCGAGCACAAGGGAAATTCCCATCAAGAGGTGCCCGATCATCACAGGCGTTCTTGCCTGCCGCCGCTCGGCGAGGGCCTGGAATTGAGCGGCGAGCTCCCGTGTCACCTCGGCGTGGAACGACATGCGGCTTGCCACCCAGAAGCCGTACAGCACTGAAAAGAGCATGATGGGGTCGTCCGTCGTATCCCCGAGCTTCTCCGCATGCTCCATCAACGCGCGTGCCTGATCGAATGCCGCTCTTGTCTCAGGGGCAGCATGGCCTTTCGTGTGGATGAGGGCGTTGGCGAGCTCGATCTGCAGCGTGATTCGCTCACGCCGCAACGCGGCGGTCTCGGGCGACCTGGCGATCAAATCGAGGGCTTGTGCGAGCTGCTCAGCCGCTTCGAGCAGCGCCGATCGGGATAGGGAGCGCCGTCCGGCCTTGCTCCACAGGCTCGCGGCCTTTTCGAGCAGGCCGGCTTCGGTGCAATGCCGCGCCAGTACTTCCGGCTGGCTATCGGCAATATCGGCGAAATCGGTTTCGATGGTCTCAGTGAGCACGGTATGGAGCGCGCGACGCTTCTCACGCAAGAGCGTGCCATAGGCAGCCTCCTGGACCAGCGCGTGATTGAAGACATAACTCGCATCCTGTGGCTCGCCTTGGCGAAACAGCAACCCCGCACCGACTAGACGGTCGAGCGCACGGTTCAGCTCAGGCTCCGTCAGCGGCACGATGGCGGCGAGCAGCGCATGGTTGAATTCACGGCCGATCGCAGCCGCCATCTGCGCCACCTCCTTTGCTGGACCAAGCCGGTCCAGTCTGGCCATCAATGAGGCGTGAAGGGTGGCCGGCACCGAACCCGCAGCCGCCGGGATCGCTCCGACGAGTCTCGTTTCGGCGCCTGTCTCGAGCACCGCCTTGGTCATCTCCTGGACAAACAAGGGTATTCCGTCAGCACGATCGATGATCTCCTTGCGGATGTGCGGAGGCAGGGGGTGCTCTCCGATCACCTCATCGAGGAGAGCTTCGGTTTCCTGCGCACCAAGCCGGGTGATCGTCATCGCCGTGACATGGGGCCGTGCAGCCCAGGGGGGTGCAAATTCGGTCCGAAAAGTCGCAACGAGCAGCACGGGAAGCGCGACAATCGCTTCGATGAGCTGGCCAAGCAGTTCGAGGCTGGTCGGATCGATCCAATGCAGATCCTCGAATATCATGAGAACAGGAGCGGAGCGCGCTAGGCTCTGTATCTCCAGCACGATTGCTTCGAGCATCCTCTGGCGGCGCTGCGCCGGCGTCAGATCACTGGCGGGATAGCGGCTGTCATTGGCGAGTTGGAGCAGGTCGGCAAGCGCCGCCCTGTGCGCGACGGGCGCCGATGAGCGGCTGAGCGTTGTGTCAAGCTTGTCGAGCCTTGCCCTCGAGTCATCCTCACGCGTGAAGTTCGCGCGCCGCTCCATCTGCTTGACGATCGGATAAAGCGCGGAGTTGGTATGCTGCGGAGAGCAGTAGTAACGCAGCTGTGTGGGCGCGTCCGCGGCGACCTGCTCCAGAATGGCGGCCACAAGACGCGATTTGCCGATGCCCGCCTCACCGGCGATAAATACGACCTGCCCTTCGTTCGTTCGCACCCTGGACCAGCTCTGCTCCAGCACCGCGCATTCGCGCTCGCGTGCAATGAGTGCTCCCAATCCACGACGATGCAGGGCCTCGAAGCGCCCATCAATGGAGTTCGTGCCTTCGACCGCCCAAGCTTGAACCGGCCCGGCGAGGCCCTTGAGCTGTTGGGCCCCAAGGCTCGTCAGCAGGAACAGATCGCCGACCAGCCGCCGCGTTGCGTCTGCGATCACGACCATTCCAGGCCTTGCAACCGCCTGCAGACGGGCTGCCAGGTTCGGCGTTTCGCCGACGACACCGCGTTCCTGCGCCTCTCCAGAGCCGACGATGTCTCCGACAACGACAAGTCCCGTTGCAATCCCGACACGCACCTCCAGTCGGCCGGGTGCCGCCGTATCGAGCTTTCCGACCGCTGCAATAAGAGCAAGTGCTGCGTGGACGGCGTGCTCGGCATCGTGCTCGTGAGCCTGCGGATAGCCGAAATAGACCAGCACGCCATCGCCCATATACTTTGCGACGAAGCCGCCGTTTTGTTCGACGACTGCCGCGCAGGTCCGGTGGTATGCACCGATGATCTTCCGCAAGTCCTCTGGGTCGAGCTGCGTCGATAGTGCCGTCGAGCCGACGAGATCGCAGAACATGACCGTCAACTGGCGCCGTTCGGCGGCATCAGGGGCCGATTGCGCCGACGTGGCGGGGGTTGCGATGTTATCGGAGGCGTGCAACTCACGAATTGCACGCAATATCTTCTTGCGGTCGCCGAGGACGATCCCTAGTTCTCTGAGGTCTTGGTCGTTAAGTTCTCCCAGGATAGAGATATCGATCCGATTTTCGAGAAACCGCTGGGCATAGGCAGACATGCCCAGCTTCTCGAGCCACTCTTCAATCTGCTGCATTCGATCCTCGACCGCAGTTCAATCTGGCGTGGGGTTGTCGCGGGATCAAGCAGGAAGTAGCACGGACCGGCTGGATTTTCTTGGGGCGATGGCTACCGCCTCCAAAAGCAGTCGGTTAACGACTTCTGCATCAGGTCATTTTCGACGGTTTCGGTGGGGGTTGTTGTTTGATGTCCGCTTCTGCCCACAAACGCCGAGCCAGGCCAGGAGCGTTGCGTTTGGCCGGAGCCCTGTGATTCAAACTCCCAAACTGGGGGGCTCGAATCATGCGCTACGAACTCGCCGATTATGAATGGGTTGCAATCAAGCCGATGCTGCCGAACAAGCCGCGTGGCGTTCCTCGGGTAAACGACCGTCGTGTCCTAAATGGCATCTTCTGGGTCTTGGGATCCGGTGCACCCTGGCGTGATCTGCCCGAGGCGTTTGGTCCATACACCACGTGCTACAACCGCTTCGTCCGTTGGCGGCGGGCTGGTGTCTGGGGCCGCATTATAGACGCACTTGCCTCTGCCCATGACGCCGCTGTCCAGATGATCGACACCTCCATTGTCCGCGTGCATCAGCATGGAGCGTGCATTACAAGGAACCGACGCCAATCGATGGGAAGGTCACGCGGCGGCTTGACGAGCAAAATTCATGCGTTGGTCGATGGCAATGGTCTGCCGGTACGGCTGGCGCTGAGCCCCGGTGAGGCCCACGACATTCGGCTTGCCGGAAAACTGCTGTCACGTCTGAAATCCGGGTCAATGCTGCTTGCCGACCGTGGCTATGACGCCGACTGGATCAGAGAGCTTGCCATGAAGAAGGGCGCGTGGGCCAACATCCCGCCGAAAAGCAATCGCAACGATCCGATCTGCTTCAGCCCTTATCTCTACCGCGCCCGCAACCGGGTCGAGCGGTTCTTCAACAGGATCAAGCAATGTCGTCGGGTTGCAACGCAGCTACGACAGGCTTGCTGCCAACTACCTTGCCTTCGTTCAACTTGCGTCAATCAGGCTATGGCTGCGCCTTAATGAGTCCGCGGCCTAGTGTTTGGATCGGCAAGACGTCAGCTAAAGCGTGGGCCATACCGATTTTGCGACCGGCGCCGCTTTGATCTGTTTTCGAGCGGCGCAGAGTAACCACGAGGTCTTGACGTACAGTATCACAATGCTGCCGTAGAGCTTGATACTGCGCATCAAGATCCTCCAGCTCGAACAAGCTGCCCACGAGTTTGCACGTACTTTCAGCAACCACCACGCTGTTTGGCTCTGCAACGCCTTGCAGGCGTGCTGCGAGGTTCGGCGTATCGCCGACGATGCCGCGTTCCTACGCTTCGCCCGAACCTACGAGGTCGCCGACAACGGCGAGTCCGGTTGCAATACCGACGCGCGTTTGCAACGCGACTGATGCGTTGAGCGCGGTCACGGCCGCGATCAGTTCAAGTGCTGCACGTACTGCCCGGTCTGCATCATCCTCATGCGCTTCGGGATAGCCGAAATACACCAGCACGCCGTCGCCCATGTATTTGGCCACAAACCCGCCAAAGCGACGCACGGCCTCGGCAACGCATTTCTGATAGGCCGTAATGACCTCGCGCAAATCCTCAGGGTCCATTCGCGCGGAGAGTGCTGTCGAACCGACGAGGTCAGAGAACATCACCGTGACCTGCCGGCGCTCGGCAGTGTCCCTGGCCGGACCGGCGGGAGCCGCCGCCGCAACGGTGATCTTGTGTGCCTCAAGGTTAGCAATCGCACGCAGCATTTTGCGGTGATCGCCGAGAACGACGCCGAGTTTCTCCAGGTCGTGATCAGTCAGGTCCGGGAGGACCGCGAAATCAATGCGGTTTTCGGCAAAGCAGTCTGCGTACTCGGACATGCCGAGCTTTTCGAGCCATTCTGCAACTTGCTGCATCGCGGCCCCCTACGGATTTCGTAGTTCTGGACCGACCGGACAGAAAGGCCACCATACGCGCCAACCCAGCGCAGCGCCCATTAGGGATCAGGACGTGAGCGCCTGTTTTTAGTTCGCGCCCCCGTTTCCCTCAGTCGCTTCGGTGCTAAAGTGCCTACATGCAGGCCCAGGACCGCACAGCAATGTAAACTCATCGAGTAAGGGGAGGAGCTTTGATGCGTATGACAAACAAAATTGAAAGGCGAGAATTTCTCATCAGGTTTTCGCTCTTAGCTGGCGGCGCAGCGATCCCAAGTTTACTCCCGTGCCGAGTAAGTGCAGCAGGTTCGAACATGAGTGAGCTTAGCGCAACTGCCGCTGTTGAAGCGATGCGCAAGGGAGACATGAGGGCCGAAGATTATGCCCGGGCACTCTTGGATAGGGCGCAGCAACTCGCCAGTCTGAACGCCTTTCGAACTCTGAATCGTGAGATGGTCTTGGAAGCTGCTCGAGCGGCGGACACAGCCCGCGCGGTAGGAGCAACGTTGGGGATGCTGCACGGATTACCCATTCCCGTAAAGGACAGCGTCAACACCAAGGATCTTCCGACATCAAACGGCACGCGGGCGTTACGGGATTTCAAGGCGAAAGACGACGCTGCGGTATTGAAACCCCTGTTTGCCCAAGGCGCGATTCTAATGGGCAAGACCAATCTACATGAGCTCTCATACGGGTGGACCAGCAACAACGCCACCTTCGGCCCAGTGCGAAATCCGTACGATCCGGAGCATGTCCCGGGCGGCAGCAGCGGGGGTTCCGCAGCCGCTGTTGCTGGGCGAATTGCCCCGCTGGCAATTGCCGAGGACACGCTGGGATCCATCCGAGTTCCGGCAAGCATGTGCGGGCTCGCGGGATTGCGTCCGACCTTCGGTCGATATCCTGATGACGGCATCATGCCGCTCACAGTCAACAAATTCGATCAGGTCGGTCCTCTGGCGCGATCGGTTGCGGACCTTTTGCTCTTTGATTCAGTTTTGAGCGGTGAGCGCGGGCAGGTAGCTGCTACCCCCTTGACGGGCGTGCGCATCGGAATTTCGCCGGAGTACTGGAGTGGTCTTGATCCGGAAGTGGAGCGCGTGTGCAACGAGGCCCTTCGGAAATTGAGCGACGCGGGGGCCATCCTTGTGAAGGCCGAGCTTCCCGAAGCTGCTAAGCCAGCCATGGGAATTGCCTTGACGATTATTGGTTACGATAGTCTGCCCGGCATCTCTGAGTTCCTTGAACAACAGGGCACGGGCGTGACCTACGAGCAAATGCTGGAACAGGCTGGCGGCGGAGTTCGGGGCGTAATTGAAGCTACTGCTTTGCCGCCGAATCGGCCAACCAAAGAAGTATACGAATCGATACTGGGCCAGAGAGAAGAACTGCGAAAGGCAATTCGCAACTACTTTGAAACGCAGGCCATTGTGGCGATGGCCTTCCCTCCCATCATGATCGCACCGCCAAAGATTGGTGAGGACGTGGAAGTCGATATTCGTGGCCAAAAGACCCCTTTGTATGTCGCGATGAGCCGCAACATCTCGCTGGGCAGTTGCGCGAGCATGTCAAGTCTGGTGTTGCCAGCGGGCACCACCTCTGACGGTCTTCCCGTGGGCATGGAATTCGATGCCCTGATGGGCAACGATCGACAACTGCTATCTTTGGGATTGTCGCTCGAGAAGGTGCTCGGCCCCATTCCTGGTCCCCGGATATAGCAGGCAAGCGTCAGTGCTGGTCCGAAACACCGTCATTTAGGTCCTAGATATTTTCGAACTCGGTTTGTTTCGCGTGAGGCCCCCGCCCCGTCCAGCATAAGCGACCGCTATTCGGCTAGAGGGAGCGGCAGGCGGTGGACGCTAAATGCCGACCGATGTCCGTGTCGGGTCATTCTCGACCGAATTGGGCTGTCTGCGCCATGTCCGGTCTTCCCCCGATAGCGACCGAATAGCGGACATCGCTGGAGGTCCGGTTCGTGCCAACAAGCGACATCGCAGGCTTGGTCTGATATGAAAGAGGCCGCCAACTGAGGCCTTGAAATGCAACCCTACACGACGAGAGAGAAGGCTAAGATAACCGCAGGTGCGGTCGCCGCTGTTGTAATGACCGGCATGTTGGCGGTGATTGCTCTCGCGTTTCTGATGGCACCTTGAGGCCGCCAACTGAAGCGGCCTATAACTTTTAGTCGGATGGCAGGATGCCAAGTAGTCGCAGCGCGATTATGATGGCCACGATAGGCCAAAGTGCGTTCACTGCTAAAGATGCGGCCAACCCTAAGAGAAGATCGCGCGCACTCTGAATTCGGCTGGATCCCCCCATAACATAGGTGGCACGAGGGCCGTAAGTTCAAACAGAACGATCCCGGCTAGGTAAGCCCAGAGAATAATTCGAATCTTCCGGTTCATTCCCCATTTTTGAACTAGGACCCTCCCAAACTCAACTTAGGACACCAGGGGTCAAATACGGACATTACCCGGGGGCCCGGTACTGGCCGAATTAGGCCACTCCGCTTTCCAAATTAGGCCACTCTTAGAGTCCAAAAGAGGATGACGGGATCGGCGGATTTTACGAAACGCTTCCCCCGAAACTTCGGCCTCAGCTCCTCGCTGGGGCCGTTTGTTTTGGCCACTCGCAGATTCAAAACAGGCCACTCAACGCAACGCCGCCTTAGCGGAGTATGTTCGCTAGGCGGCGTTGGCAGGGCGAGGTCGGGTGCTTAAATCCCGGCATCCTAAGGTAGCATGGGAGAGTTAAGGTTTTGAAGACCGGGAAACCACGGTATGCTGCACTGCCCCCGGGCAAGGCCCCCAAAGCTGCCCCGAGGGCGGGCGGCCTCGGCATGTCTCAGCGTGACGGGGCCGTTTCTTCGGCCGCTCGCAGACGAGAATTGGGCCACTAGGGTTTAGCGCGCATCAAAGCCGCAACTTGGCAATGTGGGCGTATCCACGCGCTGTGTCGGGACAAATCCGTCCATGCTGATCTCGGGCTGGCCGATCACGTGACCGCGCATATCGTGCAGGAAGTCCATGGTGCTTTCCATGTTACGCTTGCCGACGCCCCAACTGATAATTGCCTTCTGCGTCCCTGCCATGGCGATAAAAACGTATTGATCGCCCTTGGCGTTGATCTCATGGCGCTGGACGTTCTTTTGCTTCTTAGCGACGAATGACCACGCCTCATGAAGCTCCAGGCGCTCGGTGCGGATGCCAACCATCAAGCGGTCGTGCAATTCCATACAGCCAAGGCCGACGCGGAGGGCGAGGCTGCCGACGGTGCCACGGTTGACGCCGGTCATGCGTGCGGCGGTCCGGATGCCAACGCCTTCACAGAGCGCGGCAATGACTTCGATTTGCTTTTCGCGGGAGAGAACGTTCATGAAGCTCATCCTTCATCATGTGAAGGGATGGCTTCCGCGAGACTCTGGCAAATCAGCCGTGCAAGGCGTATAGCGATCACGCAAGAGGGTAGGATTACAGTTTCCGCTATTAAAGCTGGTAAGCGATATAGAATTGGGTCACTTCGCGTTATCTCGGAGCCACCAGCGGGAACGCAAGAGGCCGCCAACTGAGGCGGCCTTAGCGATTTCTTTGCTCGGCTGATTGGGCCAGCTTTAGCCATTCCTCGGCGATCCGGAGCCACGCCTCTTTGTCCAGAGGACTAACCGCCTTCTCGGACTGTAGTCGCGCTTCCTCGACTTGCTTGCGAAACCTGACAGCGTCATCTGACATACATCGGAGTAGCAGATTCAACGGGCGGGTGTTGGGATTTCTGTCGGGCCTTACTGGGTTTGGCCAAGTTCACCGGAAAGCCAGCCCGTCACGCCCGATTTCATCGGGTCTTCAACCATCGTCTTAACGACGCGTTCGCACTTCGGACATTCGAACGTCCGTAGATCGGAATGGTCAGGACCAGGTTCGATCCGCGCCAACATCATGCGGCCCTGACACTTCGGGCAGCGTGGCCGCTCGATAGGAAGCAGTGACGGTTCGAAAGAATAGGCTAAGGGCATGGACAACTCCTGCGAATATCAGGCGGGAGCGTGCAGCACTCTCTGTCACCGATGGATGCCGGAACGGGGCGGTGATGGAACGAGCGTGGGACAACACGCCGGTCAGCGCAGTTCCGTTTTGCTCACTTTTGAAAAGTTAACGAAGCCTTTCACGATATGTCCATTAGTGGACATTGGGTGTGTTGTAGCCGACCGATCAACTTGCGCCTGCACGATTCAAACTAGGCCACTGGCAGATTCAAATTAGGCCACAAGGGGTTAAAACAGGCCAGCGCCGGGGGCCCCATAGGAACAGAGCAGCAACCGAGAACCTTTGCTGAATTTGTCAGATAGCCGCTCGCGGCCGGCTCTTCGGCGTTCCAGACATTTCGGCATTCATCGCAGTATGATACTCGGCCGCGTCCGCCGCGATAGCATCGGCCACAATGCACACATTGGATGGTCGCTTGCGGCGCGTATCGTTCGTCATCAAACATGAGCCGAAGTCTAGCAGCCACTAGCGGGCATTCAAGATTAACGAGTGGTGAAGCGGCGGTCCTACGGTCCATCCCAACGTCGGATTCATCTCCCTGGTGGCTACTTTCCAGAATAGTTACGGCCGTCCGCAAGTGCGCCGCTCCAGTTGCCAGCCTATATAACTTTCATCAGGTGATTATGTGGGGTGGTTATGGGTGATTATGGTGCGCCGGGCTGTTTTGTTGAAGCTTGGCAGAGGCGTCATGGCAGGAAGGGCCGAAGACTGACAGATCATGTGCTGCACTGCCCTTATGACGAGACCGACGCGAACAATTACAAATGCTGGCAGGAAGCCCACCGAAGGCGCAAACTCAGGCTGGCCCCCATTAAAGGATAAGGCCCCGGAGATCGCTGAGAGGAAAACAGCGCTTCCGAGGCCCATATCGTTGCCAGAAGTACATCCGTTCCGGCCTTGATGGTGCTGATAGTAGCACAGCTTAATATCGAGCCCACCAAACCACCGCCAACCAGGGCGTTAAGCCCGTCACCCAGATAGCCACCGACATCCAGTCGGCCCTAAGAAATCTTCGCTGCATCGGTCCCCTCCGACGTACGAGGAAATCCCACCAGCCTCCACCTAACATTTACCGAGGGTTATTGAGGCTCAAAAAGGGCGAGTTTTAAGCTGGAAAGGGGCTGTTGTGACCGGGTGCCGCCTCGTCCCGGCCTCGAAAATTCCGTTTTATGCTTTAATTGTTCGTCGCTGGTTCTACGGATGTAATAGACCAGCCATAGCGCGCCAGCGGCCTTCATCATGGGCTTTCTGGCGCGTTATCATTTAATCCGCTTTATTGCGCCGCTGTACGGCGGCAATGGCTGAAGCTCCATCATGGCAAACCATGTGGCCATATAGGCCCGATGCAGGGCGTCATCGGTCACGCTGTCCTTGAAGTTCGGATAATTGATATCATCAATCCTCTCGCCAATCCTCAAGGCTATTTCCATCCTTGGAATGACTGCGCGGAATAGGTAATCCGCCTTGGTGTCCCGCTTTACCTTCGCTCCAGGGAACACTTGCTCGATATCCCCCGGTCTTCTTGCCCTCACCACCAATTCATCCGGCCGGCAATCTTTGCTGATGATACTCAAAAAGCAATCTGAGAGCATTATCCACATCAAAGCCTCCCAATAGTTTGGTGACTGACTCCGAACAGGCGGCCAACGTCTGACTGACTCTCGCCCGCCTCCAGCCGCCGCTTGGCTTCATCAATCTGGAACTGACTGAGTTTCGGTCTCCCAAACTTAACACCATTGGCCCTCGCCCTCTCCAAACCTTCATCACAACGCTGGCGGATTAACTCACGCTCGAATTGTGCGATGCCTGCCATAATGGCGATAATCAGGCGGCCGACTGAGGTTGTGGTGTCGCACCAACTTTCCCCGAGCGAGACAAAGCCGCACTCGTTGGCATCAAGTTCATGCAGGATGTTATGCAGATCGCGGCCTGATCTCGCCAAGCGATCAAGCTTAACGACAACCACGATATCACCCGGCAGCAGGTCCTTCATCAGCCGCTTGAACTGGCGGCGATCATCGGTCGTCTTGCCTGTAATCTTCTCGCTATAAATCTTGTCGCAGCCTGCCGCCTTCAAGGCATCAAGCTGGCCTTGGTAATCCTAGGACTTGCTGCTGACCCGCGCATGTCCATATCGCATGTTGGTTGCTCCATTTTTGGACAGGGAATTTGGACAGCGGAAACGCCAACGAAAACATAGACAACCGCGGTCGTCCAAAGAGGCTACGTTTTGGACAACGCATCACAAAAAAGGGGAAGAGAAAATGGGGCGGTGGTTGCCGCCCCAAGATGGGGGATCATTGCGGATGGAGCGGGGTTACACTGGCGGTATGTCTGGCCACAGCCGCCTCGGATTGTTCTTTCGTCGTTGCAAGCCACGAAGGTCGCTGTCATGGCGAACGCGTCATCTTTCGATATTCGCGGCACCTCGGCGGAGCGCGCGCAGCTATCATCACGACAACGGGTCCTCCGCCGATAGGTCTTCCTTCGGCGAGCGACACATTGGCTAAAGCGCGAATTGGGCTTATTTATCAATCGCTAAATAGCGAAGAGCCCGGAATAGGTTCGGAGCATCGACTATGGAGAAGAGCGTTCACTATCGCTGGCCGGAGGCGCCGAAAGATCGGCCGACCGAGCTGCGTTCTGAATTCGTCGGGAACTGCGGCAACGGCAACGTCGGTAGCCGACTCGTTTCCGCGACCGACAAGGTTCGCGTTTGGCACCTCAGTCTGGCTCCCGGTGAGCGCATCGGGTTTCAGACGCATGTGCTCGACTACTTCTGGACCGCCATGACGGGCGGCAAGGCTCGATCGCGCTATGGCGATGGAACAGTCCGGGAGGTGTCATATGCCCCCGGCGACACGCAGCACCACGTCTACGGAGCCGGCGAATTCATGATCCACGATCTTGAGAACGTCGGAGATACTTCTCTGGTATTCGCGACGGTCGAATTTCTCGCAAGCGCCAACGAACCGTTGCGTCTCGACGTGGACACGGAGCAAACGATCCGGTTTGCATAGCTGACGCCGCACCAGCTTCCGTTCCGACAAATCCGCGCAAGCTCGCTGATCGAGGCTCGGCAGGACACAATTCGGTCGATCCGGAGCGCGGATTGGACACGCTGATCTCGACCAGCTTCAGAAGGAGGCAAGAGGATGCGACGCGTTTCTAATGGCCCGGGCGTCTGACCGTATGAACGCAAGAAGCTGCGGCGAATTCGTTCGCGGTCTCCGAATCCGGTCGTGTTCGCTATTTCCTCGACCGGAAGTCGCCCCTGCTCCAACATCAGCCTAGCGGCTTCAAACCTGAGATTTTCCATCGCCTTGGCCGGCGACAATCCGGTCTCGACTCGGAAGACGCGGCTGAATTGCCGCGGGCTCAGTCGGGCGGCCTCGGCAAGTTGATCCATTGTCAGTTCTTCCCGGAGATTCTTTCTCGCAAAGGTTTCCAGAAGTCCGTCAACCCTTGATGCTCCCAGGCGCGTGGCCGCCTTTCAGAGACGTCCGCCGGTGGACGTAGTGCGCTGAGTGCAGACCGGGGTCGCGAGGGGTTTCGCGATCGAGCGGACTGCGGCCGATTCTGGACTGCAAATCTGTTAGATCAGTGAACTCGTCCGCCTGGCGGCGCAGTTCGTCGGCAATTATTGGTGGCTGGCTCGAAATCGTGGAGACCACTGTGACGCGAACACCGCGTCGCTGCACGGCTTCGACCAATGAGCGAAAGTTTCCGTCGCCGGAGACGAGCACGATGTGATCGACGTGGTCGGCAAGCTCCATCGCATTGACTGCAAGCTCGATGTCCATGTTGCCCTTGACCTTCCGGTGGCCATTGGCGTCGATAAATTCCTTTGTAGGCTTGGTAACCACCGTGAAGCCGTTGTAATCGAGCCAATCGAGCAGCGGACGAACTGACGAAAACTCCTGATCTTCAATGATCGCGGTGTAGTAAAACGCGCGTACCAGCGTTCCGTGGCTCTGAAATTCCCTTAGAAGCCGCTTGTAATCGATGTCAAAACCAAGCGCCTTGGTGGCAGAATAAAGATTGGCGCCGTCGATAAAGAGCGCAGTCCTGTTAGCTGAAGAAACTGTCATTTGCCGCTCCTTCAGTCAATTCGAGCTAATTTCCTTGGCTTGTGGCATAGGCCTTCTCGAGCCGCTCGAGTTCGGCAAGCTGTCTATCGCCTGGCGGAGATAAAGGGTTTCACCAAGGATCTGGCATGACTCGACTATGAAACAGGTCGAGATCTCGCAAATCCTCGATGTCGAAACGGCTGGAGAAATAGTTTTGCAATTCGACTGCAAGTAAACCGGTGAAAGCTGAACGTAATGCGCCGACCATCGCTGAAACGGGCCATCTTCCTATTCCACGTTTGCGGCTCACGCGGCTCCAGAGCCGACCGATGATCAGAAGATGTGCCCGGGGAGCATAAGAAGTCGAGATGGATCGCTGTTACCATTTATAAGCGTGAAATATGCGACAGTGGATTTTGGGCCGCCACCCGTAGTGGCGTCCAACCGTTCCGGTCGATTGCGCCAAGCCTTTCTTGGTGTGGATACATACTCCGATTGAGAAGTAAGATCGCAGTTGTTTTGTCATCAATCCCATAGACGGCAACCCGACCGGATCCTCAATCCGGGCCGCGCAGCCGGTAACCGATCCCGGTTTCGGTAACGACGAATTGCGGGCGTTCGTGGTCGGCTTCGATTTTCTGTCGGAGCTGCCGAGCAAGGACCCGCAAATATTGCGTATCGGTAAAGTCGTCCCAGAGCTTCTTGAGTAGGATTTTGTGGTTCAGCACCTCGCCTGCGTGCTGAACCAGGATGCGCAACAGTTCGTACTCTTTCGGCGAAAGCTTAACATCTCCTTCGACTCTGACGGCACCACGGACCAGATCGACGCAATCGAAAACGCTAAAAACGCTCTGAGTCACGATCACGTCCGAGCGCATCGAACGTCGGTTGAAAGCGGCCGACCCGGCGGGTCGAGCCCCTCTCAAGAAACTAAGGTTGATCGCGAAATACCTGTGACATGATTTAGTTGTGCCCGTCGGAAGCGGTCGATGCGACTGCTGAATCGCAGTAAGAGAGAGTTTCCGCACGGAGCCCGGCGTGCCCAAGTTCAATCCTGGAGCCGCCTTTGAAGCATCATTGGCTTGCTTGTCGATCCGGACGTTTGGATGCGTGCATGCGCGCTTGCCTCTCTCAGAGGGCAATATGACGCCGCTACACTCGACGCGCTGGACATCCCCGATCTGCTGAGGCCGCCGAGCCCCATTCCCACCGGAGCGGCTGTTCATGGCGATAAAGGCGAAGCCGACAAGCCTCTATGAACGCCAATAGGGATCCGCGATACTTGATGAAGAAGGGCGCCAACTGACGTATTGGGCCCTTAAGATTGCCGCGATAACCAAATCAGAACGAGCGAAATCAAAACAACCGCTACGGTGACTGCCAGCAAGTTCTGGAACGATGCGAGTGATTCGAGGTGTCTGAAGTCGCGCATCTGAGCCTGCTTTTGCTTAACACCAGTCGACACGGAGGCAAAGGGTATTGCTTTTATGGAGGCAAAAACTGTCGAGCCGCAGGCAGTTCCTTCATAGTAGGCATAAAGCGCAACCGCTTGAGGCCCATGGCGTAGGAGTCCGCAGTCATTTTTTTTAACACCTGCTTGGAGCGGGCGTCGAATCTGGCCACAGGTCGATCAACTTGCCAAAGCTCAACATCGTGTCCATCGACGAGTTTTCTAGCGGACGTGATGGCGGAGTCATCGTCGGTACAATCCATTTGGACAACTCCGATCGCCCGGTCGTGACGTCCAATAATAAACGCGCGATAGACCGACATGAGGAGGCCTCTAAAGGGTGCAAGGAAGCAAGTGCATGTCCGGAAGATGAGAGGCCAGGCATTTAAAGTCGATAGTGGTCGCTTCGTGTGTTTCTATAAACGATATAGTATCTCGTCGGCGCGAGGCTGCTCAGAGTTTTGATGTACGCGAGGCCGTCGCCGGCGCTTTAGCAATCTGCTCGCAAGGCTCCGTGGCACCCCGCGATTCATCCCAGATGGTCTATGCCGTTCATATGGGGCCGACATCGCGTCGATCTCGAAATTATATTTGCCGCGTAGGATATTGAGTCACGCAGTCCACGTGACAGCGTATCCAATCCGCAAGCGGCGCAGATCGGTAGCTTTGGAGCTTTCCCCGATTTGCCAACAATCGCCTTGTCAGGCGATAGCGACGAAAACTGGTGATGCTATGTCTTCTCCTCAGTTTCCCACTGAACGGCGGTGGTGTAGATCAGCAATGAAACGCCGGCCGGCGTAGTGTCCTCCGTCGCTTGCTCGAGCCACTTTTCTTCGGCACGTGATGCGCCGGAGAAGTAGATGATTCGGTGATCGGGCTGCTCGCCGAGTTGCGATACTTCGACGGGGCACCAGTTGCGCCGCCAGCTTGCGCCGACACTAGCGAGCCGAGGGACAAGATCGACACGGCTGCTGCGACGGTCACGATGCTCTTCGCCATAAGCTCCTCCATTTGGCTTTAGCAGATCGATCTGCGCGTTTCTGATGCGCGGCATAGAGACGACCCTTGTCCAACCGCCCATGTCGTACTGAAATCGTCGAGCACCGCACGACCGCGCCTGCGCACCTGTCGTCGGGATCGCGGTTCGATTCCAAGCATGTCCTCGAATGTCGAGCCCCGGCTACCACCCCCGCCCACACCACGTGCCCGGCGTTAGTTCAACCAAACCCCACACAGTCTGAACGAACCGAGCCACCCGATTGTGATAGGTGGCGCGGACCGTTTCAGAACTTGATAAGAACGTCGGTGGCGAAGACAAACTGGTCTTTCTTTGTGCCATTGCTGTAGGCGGCCGCGTTATATGAATGGTCGTACCGAATTTCCGGGCGAATCTCGATCGACGGTGTCAACCAGTGGACCCAGCCAAGCGTGGTCTCGGTATACAAGGTTGCGAACCCGGTCCGTTGGCCGCGCACATCGTCGAAAGCTTCGCTGCGCATACCAATGTAATCCCTGTCCGTTAGCTTATACATGACGTACAAAGACGCCGCGTATACTCCGGCCATACACGTCGTCTGCGGTGGCGGGCAAAGCGCGCCATTCGCGCCTGGGATTAGTGCGGGGATTAACGCGGGATTCACGCCTGGGATTGTCGACACCGTCGGCACGTTGTTTTGGTATTCGTAGTAATCCTCCGTCGCCACCCACAGGCGGTCGGTAATTTTGTGGTAGTACATAAACTGGTATAAATTTACGTTGTTGAAGCCGTAATTCGCATTGTTCGTGCCATTGGCGCAGAGATAAGCAGTGTCCCACGAACTGTTGGAAGTCCATTGAAGGCAGGCCGTCACCGTCGGTTTCGCATCATTTGCCCAGGGCGCAACGTCGCTGCCGGCGTTAAGGCCAACCTGCACCATCCAGTTTTTGGTCAGCCGCGTTGACCAGACGACACCAAGCTGGGTGAACGGATCGTAAGTGTAATACAGTGAATGCGAATCGAAGACGTTCTGATAGTCGAGATCCGCCTCGATATCACCCAGCGTGGTGTAACGGCCGACCCGGATGTTGCTGCCCTGGCCGATCCAAGGAATGTAGACATCAAAGTAGAAGTTCGCCGGGGTGTAGCCATATAGGCTATTGTACGTTGTCAGCGTTTTACTAAATATGCCCTCCATCGTAACTTCCCGGTAATCGGTGCCATACAGGTTGACGACGCGGAAACCCCAGTCCAAATGGTCCTGTTGCGTCGTGTCTGGAATGCGCTCGACGTAAAGCACCGCCTGGTTGAGCTGGCCTACGTTCGGGTTAAAGTCATAGCCGGCCGGAGCGTTACCGCTCTTGCCGCGAGACGTGCTGATGTTAAATCCGGCGTCGACCCAGCCCCAGATCTCAACATGGTTTTCCTTCAGGAAGTCGCCGGTCGGCGTGCCGCTCAATGCCTTCATCAGATTGTTGCCGGAGGAATTTGGCGTCGCGCCGCCAAGCAGTGGCGTGCCGCCAAACGGCCAGTCGGGCCAGGGCCAGGGCGGCGCGTCCAGCGGCGCTGGCGGAAATGGCGGCGGAAGTCGACCTGAGGGCGCCTGCGCGGTTTGGGTCGCCGGCGCAGGCGGTGACGCATCGAATTCAACAACATAGGCGTTGACCAGCCTGCTGAGGAAGTCTTGATCGCTGGGCGTCAATTGTGACGTCGGCGCGGTCTGTGCGAACGCGGCCGCCGGGACAGAGACCAGCGCTACGGCCGCAATGAAAGTGCTCTTCATGATTGCTCCAATCACATCTGTTGCGCGAACAACGCGCGAACCAAATCCGTAGAATCCTCAGTACTTCGCGATACCCGGGCCGCCGAACTTGAAATCAAGTCCCACCTGCACGACTGAAAATGAAGTGCTGGTGGTGTAAGGCAGTTGTCCGTTCAGGGTCAGCCCGGTCGGCGTGCTGCCGGGCCGGTTGAAGCCCATGAAGTTGTAGTAGCGGTACTCGAGCTTGGTGCTGATGTTCTTGGTGAGCGCATAGGCGAAGCCCGCGCCCACGGTCAGGCCGTTGGCCGTGACGTTGAACCTGTCGACAACCGGAAAACCGGCGACGGCGGGGACTGCTGTATCCGTATGCTGAATTTCACCGAAGGCGTAGCCGCCGGTGAAGAACGCCATCCAGTGGTCGCCCGCAAAGCCGCCCCGCACGCGCAGCGTACCGCCCCAGCGCCAGTTGTCCGCATCGACCGCCGTCACCCCCGGAAACGCGCCGTTGTTGAAATCAAAGGAGTCGTTGCCCTTGATGCCGGTCCAGAACAGGTCGCTCTCAACGCCGACAACGTAGTTTCCGCTCTGCCAGTTGTAGCCGACTTCGCCGCCCGCGAGCCCGCCTTGCGAGCTGTAGTTCGCCGAGTAGTCCGCAAACGGCGCGATCGGGCCGGTGGAGTTATTGATATCGTGATTGCCGAGGCCGCCACCGCCGAACGTGCCGACATAGACGCCACTCCAGTCATAGACCGATGGCGTCGCCGACGGTGCCTTGAAAGGCAGATCGGCAGCAAGCGCCGGCGAAAGAAGACCCAACACCCCGAGTGAGGCAGTGGAGAGAAGAGTTCGTTTCATTGTAGCCCCCTGTCGAATTTGTTTCTGACGAAACGCGCGACGGATCCAGCCGTCACGACCTTTCCAAGCCTTAGAAGTAGAAGATGAGATCAGCCGAACCGATCAGCGCGGTGTTCTTGTTCGGCGAGATACCGGGTTCAAGCACGCCCCCGCGCGCTGCTCCCGCGTTTGTTAATGAGCGGTTGATTAGTCATTCAATGAAACTCTGGTCGCTGGGCTCGATTGTGACGTGGGCGCGTTCTGTGCAAACGCGGCGGAATGGATAGAGACGAACAGCCCGATTGCGAGCACAGATCGGATCAAGGAACGACGCATGAAAAAGCCCCCAAAATCTTTTATCCGGCACGCATGGACCGGCACTCAGAGCACCCGCCACGAGATAAGTCGTTTATCTCCGACATTGCACTTAGCTTTCTAGAACACGGCCACGCATATGAAATCGAGAGGGCTGAAAGCTCATCGTCCTTGATAGGTGTTCGATACCGGCGACGCGGCGAACTTTCTCCGCATCAAGGCGGTTGCGCACTCACGGCACCACGGCACCGGGCTCCAGTTTGGGGCTTCATGATCCCGCAAGGCGCCGAACATGCCGTCGCCCTGGAAAAGAGCTACGGCGTTCTTTCCCTTTGGCAGGCCGCGCGCCACTGACAGCGGCATCCAGGTTGGATCGGACTCATCTTCGGCAAAGCAGAACGGGTATTTTTCCAGGACCGCCGAGGACGGCTCGGTCGCGTTCGCCCGATTGCCCTGACCGAGACAATTGATCCCGGAATTCATCTCGATTTCTTTAGGGATTGGGCCGTTAACGACGACAATTGGCCCGGAGAAACAATTGGTGCGGAGTAGCCCGTGCATCGTGAAGAGTGGATCCAATGCGGCCTCGAGTGCCGATAACGGCGGGCATGTACTCGGGACGGCCGCATTGACTGCGACTTTTTCAAGCGTAATTGGCGAAAGATTGGGAGCAACGTCGCCGATGATCTCAGCTGGCTTTCTGGTCGTTCCATCGAGCATTCGGAGGATTCGTACGTCTGTTGGCGGGACCAACAGCAAACCATCGCTCCATCCGCGATCGAATCATGCCTCGATCTCGTCGTCCCATCCGTCGAATTGTATCGGACGCGACTTGAAGTCCGGTTTGCCGAACTGCGCTATCAGCGTTTTCGTAGACGCCGGCCTCACGCGACTTCGAACCACATCCCGGACGCTTCTCCGGTCGATCCTCACCCAGGCGTCATGCTCCCGGCATCTTTATATCTCTCTTATGCGATACAACGCCAAGCCGTCTCGTATTCCTACGGCACCGTCAACACTTGACGTCCATTGGATTCGCTAGGAGTTCGCGGTGGCGGCGATCGCATTCAACGTTGCGCATCGGGCGGAGCCGGTAGGGGAACGGCACTATGCCGCGCTCGCGCTTCTGCGCAGAATGCTCGATGCGTTTGTCAGCTATCGGATGCGACTGGCTGCGTCGGAAGCCGAGCACGCTCGTCCTCGGCGGCTCCGGATTACGTCATCGCAACCGAAAAACGGGCAATGATCGCCATGCAGCTAACATGCCCAGATCTTTCATCGCGGCAGGCACCGGGACGTTCGGCCGCTGCGGTCGAACAGGACGTCGAACGCTTCAGCATGCCGGCCGATAAGCCAGCAACCGTCAGCGCGCAATCTCAGTCTCTCGATCCCGGCATCGTTAGCGAGACGATTCCAGGAGCCAGTGGGGCGGACACGCGCCTGGCGACGGTCAGACGATTCTGTATCTCTGCCCTTAAGGTCGTGGCGGCGGGCCTTGCCCTTGTTGCCATCATGGCGCTGAAAATCATAGCCTATTTGCCGCGCTTTCACTAATTGATGCACGCCAAGGGCTGGACAGGTTATCGCAGCAGCTTTGACAAACCCGAAGCGGTTGATGAATTGAGTAGTTGAACGGATGAAGTGATGGGTTGGACGGCTCGATCGAGGCTATCGTGATCCCAGCGGCACTCATGCGATTATTATAGCGCAGTCAGGTTGTCCATCTGGTTTCTTTATGTCGTTTTTCCGATCTCGCGGACGCTATCGTTCAAGTCTGTTTCTCGAACGAGATATTGGCACACTGTTGCACCCCGAGTGCCTTGGGCAATCGATCGCACGCAGAGCAAATTCGGCGTGTGGAAATAGTCACTCCTGGCAGTGATCGCGGCCGCCGGTATTCTTGAACTCAACCGAGCGGGCAGACATCGTCACGGCGACCGCTCCTCGTTCAACAGGCGCAGCATGTGAGAGACGCTGGTTGACAGTCAGCCGGCTATCCCGAGTCAGTTCTAGAGAACCAGATGGTGACATCATGACTTCCTCTCGTACAACTCCCGCAGGCGATTGAATCATTGAACCGATGATCGCGCTTGTACGCTTCGTCCGGCTTCGGCTCGACCGCCTCCAGCACATAGTTAGGTTTTTGATGCGGCTCAATCATAACTTATTCGACTCCGTTTCGGTTTTGACCCGTCCTTTACGATAGACTCCAGCGGCCCAACCAGACTTCAAGAAATTTTCTGACTGCGAGTCCTAATGCTGCCAGCACACTGAAATTAGCTACAACTGTGCCTACTCCTTGCCTTTGGTGGGTGGTGAGATGCCAGCCTGCGAATAGGTTTTCGAGACTCGAACAAAATCACAGTGACCCACGTTCACCACGGTGGATCGGGATAGCTCGTCTTGCTTCCTTCGCGCTACCCAATGGAGGCGTCGCAATCCGGCGGTCAGTCATGCGATCACTATATCGCGGCCTTTCCGTCCATCTCGATTCTTTATGGCGTCTTTTGTATCTTGCAAAGGCTGTCATCCATTTCTGCTTCTCAAAAGTTAGCAGGGTTCGCGACAGCCCAACGTTCGATAAACAGGCTTGACTTGCGCGAGAGGCTTGGTCGACGTCAGCCACCTAATCCCCGCGCAGCTCCAATAATCAGATCAGAATGGTGACGTCATGGCTCCCTCTCGTGCCACTCCCGTAGGCGACCGCATCGTTGAACCGATGATTGCGCTTGCAGGCTGCTCCGAGCAGCACCGAATCGTCGTAGCCGGGTCCAAGGCCGTCGAGCTGATGTTGGCGCTGCATCGCCGCGGCTATGTTCGCACGGCAGCCACGGCAAACTGCGGCCATCCGACCGGCCAATACGACGTAGCGTTGGTTGACTGGCGGCGGCGCACATTCAAAACCCTGGAGGTCGCGCTTGATTGGCTGGTGGAGTTCTTGAGTCCCGCTGGTGCGCTGGTCGTCTGGGTTGATCCTCAAAAGGCCTCGGCTAACGAAACCCTTCGCCTTTCGCTGGAAGGGCGCGGATTTCTCGTTGCGGACGGAACGGTCCACGAATGCGGCTGCGCCGTTTTGGCGCGGCGACGCGAAATGAACCCGGTCCGCAAGGCCGCGTAACGGCCCGCCCCGCAGGCGACCGACGTATCATGGAAACTAGACCACCCATCCCACGTGCGATCCTCGTCGGTGTCCAGGTCGCTGGTGTCGACGACGTTGCGCATGCCGCAAGCATCGAAGAATTGGGCCTACTGGTAAAGACGCTCGGTTGCGAGGTCGTCGGCATGATATCGCAGAAGCGCGACGAGATAGACGGCGCGACGGTGCTCGGCAAGGGACGCCTCGAGGACCTTGCCGCGATTACCGGCGGGACGGGCGTCGTCGGATCGACGGCGATACAACGGAAGTCAAAGGCGCGCGGGCGTTTTGATGATGCCGATGGCAAGAAGCCTACCGCCAGCCAAGTTGAGTCTGATTCGGAGACGCAGCCGAAGCCCGAGTTCGTGATCGTCGATCAAGAAATATCACCGAATCAGGCCCGCAACCTCGAGCGCGCGACCGGTGCGCAAGTACTTGATCGGACCGGCGTTATCGTGGAGATTTTCCGTCGCCATGCGCACAGTCGCGAAGCGAAGTTGCAGGTGGAAATGGCGCGGTTGAAGTACATGCCGCCCCGCCTGAGGGAATCGTCGGCTGGCGGCGAGCGGCAGCAGGGCTACGGCGCGGGCGAGTCCGATCTCGAACTTAACCGTCGCAAGATCCGGGATCGCATCGCGGAGCTGAAAGAGCAACTGGACGATATCCAGCGAGACAACGACCAGCGCCGGTCTGCGCGTCGCAATGAGCTCCGGGTGGCACTTGTGGGATACACGAACGCAGGCAAGTCGTCACTCATGCGAGCGCTCACGGGTAGCAAGGTACTAGTCGCGGACAAGCTCTTCGCGACGCTTGACACGACGGTGCGGGCTCTGCAGCCCGAGACAAAGCCGCGCGTGCTCGTCTCGGACACGGTCGGGTTCATCAAGAATTTGCCACACGACCTCGTCGCGTCCTTCCGGTCCACGCTTGCCGAAGCGCTAGAAGCGTCTCTGCTGCTGTTCGTCGTTGACGCGTCTGATCCGACGTACGAATCGCAGCTAAAGGTGAGCCGCAACGTACTGCGCGAGATCGGTGCGGAGGTTGTCCCGTCGCGCCTGCTCCTCAATAAGATCGATCGGGTGAGCGAGGCGGATCGCGCCGCCCTCCGCGCAAAGCACCCCGACGCGATCCTCCTCTCCGCGACGTCATCCGAGGACGTTGCCGCCCTGCGCGAGACGATCATCGGAGTTTTCGAGGCGGCGATGGTTGAGGACCAACTGGTGTTACCCTACGCAAAGCAGGGAATGCTCAGCGATATTTATGAGAAAGCGCGCGTGCTCTCCGAGGACTACGACATCACCGGCCGGATCATAAGGGTACGTGCGTTGCCCGGTGCGATCGCCCACCTGCGAAGAGCCCTCGCCGCGTCGTGAGCCGTGTTCATGAATGCTTGGTACGAGTCCGCCTTGGTCCGCTACTCACCGACATCTTGCAGGGCGATGTTTCACATTACACACTAAAATTAGCCTTCAAGACATTGAATTTGCGCATTTTATCTCTGCCAGAACGTGACGACCAAGCCGCCGACCACAATCAGTAGGCCACCGGCAATTACTGGAATGCTGGGCACCGTGCGGAATGACGTAAACGACACCGCCTGCCATACGCAAAACAGGGTGGCGATATAAAGCCCGACCACGCGCTCAAACGGCACCGGAGCCAAATTGAGAAGCGAGCCGTACCCGAAGAGCAAGATTGCCCCACCTAACAGCGTAGCGGCTTGAACGGCCCCGGAACGACTGAATAAGCCGATCCTGACAACCGCATCCCCAAAGGATTCCAATGCTGTTGCGGCAATAAGAATTACGAAGGCCAGAACAGGCTTAGACACTTCGATTCCCCCACTGAGACTACGACGGCTTTCACTTTGGCTTCCGTTGCTTCACCACGGCCTTAAAGGCGCGATCCGCGCCTTTGGCCGTCTCATCGGCGCCTGCCTCTTGGCGGCCTCTAAGTCGGCACGACGACACAGGCTGTAGGCGTAGCGGCTCGCCGGCCGCGCGCCACGAGCAGGAGATGGGTGGCGCGATCCATGAACTCGGTGCTCGTGGCATAGGCCTTCTCGAGCCGTTCGAGTTCGGCAAGCTGTCTATCGCCTGGCGGAGATAAAGGGTTCCACCGAGGATCTGGCATGAATCGACTATGAAACAGGTCGAGACCTCGCAAATCCTCGATGTCGAAACGGCTGGAGAAATAGTTTTGTAATTCCACCGCAGTAAACTGGTGAAAGCTGAATGCAATACGCCGGCCATCGCTGAGGTCGATTTCACACCGGTCCCTGACGTGATCTTGTTTCAATCGGCGCACTTTCTCTATCGAGCCTACGAAGGCCGTCGGAATACTACCAATTGGACGCACCGTGGTTATGAAATACCCTGACGTAACGCGTGCGATCTCTGTTGAGATATCTGTCAGGCTTGCAACGGGTAGATGGCTGAGAGCGCTATACAGACAAAGCGCCAGGTCAACCGAGGCATCGGGTTCCGGTAACCGGTCTGTAAGGTCTGCGACATCGAATGTCAGATTCACTCCAGGGAGGCTGGAAAGATTTCGGGCCGCCAACCGTGCCCCTTGTATTTGCGCCTGTGCGATGTCAAATCCACGCGCGGTGATGCTGCTGAACCCGAGCGCTCGTGCGCGTATGACGAGTCGGCGTAGCCATGTACCGGGTCCACAACCCGCATCGAGCAACCTGACCGAGCTTGCACCGGAAGCCCGCAGGTCGGTCAGTTTTGTCTCCAATACAGCCCAGACGCACCGATCAGCGTACGCGTGCATTCCGTCAAAGGCAAATGGCTGCGAAGGATCGCCATCGGCGTAAGAGACATAATCGTCACCAGCTTGGTTATAGATTTCAGCAACATCATTCGTCGCCTCATTATCAACATCAACTCCCAGGACAGAATGAACCACTCCATGTGCGACGGGCACATCTAACATCCATTTCCGCGAAGGGATCGAATCGTAGTCAACCATTTGAGATAATCTTCCTAATCAAATATCTGGGTCATGGTTGAAACGGAAGAACCTTGCGCACACACACTTTCCCGGCGTTCTTGCAGGGCGGATCGAAGTCAGGAAGATGTGCCGGGGGACATAAGAAGTCGAGATGGATCGCTGTTGCCATTCATAAGCGCGAAATATGCGGCAAGATGGCTGAGCATAGCCCTGGTGCGTTTGACCAAGAATCTCGGTCGAGTAGCGCCCCAAGTAGCGGCGTTATATCACGGCCACAGCTTCACGAAGAAGCATCTGAGACCCTGTTTGAAAGTGCGGATTTAATTTCGAGGGGAGTCCGGTTTTCGATAGATCGGTCAGGTCCGTGAAATGTGCAGAGACTACTTCAGCGAGCAGGCCGATGTCATCCAGCCAGACTTTTATGCTCCTGCTCAAGTCTTGCCGGGCCCTCGGCGGACCGATCAAAGGCACTCCCACATTTTATAAGGCTCGTTCTGGTTATAAGGCTCGTTCTGGGACGTGAGTAATCGGCCTTCATCGGACGCCGTATGCGCGCTACGAAATCTTCGAAGCAAGAATTCCAAACGTCAATAGGTGGATTTTGGACTGCCACCCGTAGTGGCGTCCAACCGTTCCGGTCGATTGCGCCATTGCCTTTCTTGATGTGCATACATGCTCCGATTGGGAAGAAAGATCGCAGTTGTTTTGTCATCCATCCCTTAGACGGCAACCCGACCGGATCCTCAATCCGGGCCGCGCAGCCGGTAACCGATCCCGGTTTCGGTCACGACGAATTGCGGACGTTCGTGGTCGGCTTCAATTTTCAGTCGGAGCTGTCGAACAAGGACCCGCAAATATTGCGTATCGGTAGGGTCGTCCCAGAGCTCCTTGAGTAGGATTTTGTGGGTCAGCACCTTGCCTGCGTGCTGAACCAGGATGCGCAACAGTTCGTACTCTTTCGGCGACAGCTTAACATCTCGTTCTGCGACTCTGACGACACGGCGGACCAGATCGACGGACAAATTGCCGGCCCGGAACACCGGACGCTCGCCATGGACCAGCAATTGATGCCGCAACGCCGCGCGCATGCGGGCGAGCAGCTCATCCATCCCGAACGGTTTGGTCACATAGTCGTCGGCGCCGAGATCGAGCGCTTGCACCTTGCCGGCCTCGTCGTCCCTGCTCGACAGCACCACGACCGGCACGCTGTCATTGCGGCCCCGGATCATTTGCAACAGGTCAATGCCCTGGATATCCGGCAACCCAAGATCGAGGATGATTAGGGCTGGGTTTTGGGCCAACAGTTCGAGCGCGATCTTGCCGTTCTGAGCTTCGACGACGTCGTAACCTTGCGTGCTCAAACTCATCCGCAGCAATTTGCGCATCGGCGGCTCATCGTCGATGACGAGGACCTTGATCGGAATATTGTTCATGCGGCGGTTTCCAGTGCGCCGCCGGCCGCCGGGATCGGCAATCCGATGGTCAGCACGGCACCGCTTTGGTAGGTGCGGTTGACGGCCGAGATTGTGCCATGCGTCGCCTCGACAAAACTGTGGCAAATCGCGAGCCCCAGGCCGGCGCCGGGCCGGACATGATCGCCCTTTTGCGCGCGATAGAATTTGTCAAATACGTTCTCCTGCTCTTCCGGTGGAATGCTCTCCCCTTCGTCGATAATTTGCAGCGACACCAAATCCCTATCCCGGAAACCCCCGATCGATATCGTTGCATCGGCGGGCGTATATTTCGCGGCACAGTTCAGGAAAGTGAACAGAACCGCATCGACCTCCAGCAGCGGCACGTCAACGACAAGCTCGAGCGAGATCTTGTTCCGCACCAGAATCCTGCTTGCCTGCCGCAACGCGCTGCCGACGATATCGCCGATATCGTGACGCGCCGTATTTGGCACGACGGCCGCGGATTCCGGTTTGGTCACGTCAAGCAGATGGGCAATGAAACGGTTGGGCCGCTCGGATTCGTCGATCACGGTCACCACCAAATCGTACTCTTCCTGCTCAGAACGTCCCCCAGCGAGATCGCGCATCGTAGAGGAGCGCTTGGGATGACGCATGCGGGAAGCGTTGGTGTGCGCGAGTTCGTCGACCAGCGCGATCTTCGACCGACGCGAGATGGCCGCATTGAGGTCCATCTCATCAAGGATCTGCTCCCTGTATTCGAGCCACTTGCGCGGGATGACTTCGAGGTCCAGCAGCAGCGCTTCGGTTTCGGCCCGCCCGGGAGTCTCGACCATGCCGACCACCACTTCGACGCTGGCTTTCAGCCGAACATGCGCGCTTTGTAGCATCTCATAGATCTTGAGCCTGCCAGTTGGTGTTGGTGATGAAACTAATCGCTGTATTAAACGACAAATCTTCTGCAACGGCGGATTGGTCCGCCGGGTTAAACGGCAGGGCAGCTTGGAATCGCATCAGCGTATAGAGAATCAGGAAGCCACCCACGTGGAAGAACAGCATGGCGACCGTATAGGTCAGCCAATGCTGCTCGCGTTTGTCATCGACGCCGCCGATCCAATAGAGCCCGGCCTCGACGGGCTGCAGGATCGGGGAAAGGAACGTGCGCTCGCCGTTGAAGACGTGCGTCATATACCAGCCGAGCGGTTTGACCAGCGCGATCACAATCGCGCAGAACAGAATAATTTGAATCCAGCCGATGACGGTCATGGGTGTGCCTTTGGATTTGCTCAGGATCAGTGTGACATGCGGTCAGAACCGCTCGGGCCGCAGCAGGGCGTACGTCAGGTAAAACAGCAGCCCAGCGGAGACGATGGCGGCGAGCGAATAGTCGAAAATCATGATCGTTCTCCTCAGAGCTGTTCGCAAGCGTAGGCATAGCTCACCGACACCCCGAAGAAGCCCAGACCCAGGGCAAGCATGACCAAGTCCAGCATGGGATGCTCCTTTTGGCGCGGCCGCAAACAAGTAATTGCTCAAGGCGCCGCCTGATTAAATCAAGTTGCGTTGGATAGTGCCAATGCAGCAATGCTGCACGGATTGCATGACACTTGTGGGATATGTTTTCGAGACGAACGAAAGTCCATCGTCATAACAAATCTATATGGAATCTGTCGCGCTTCAGGGCTATTCGACCTCGGCAAGGGTCGTGAGGTCGACGAGAAGCGTTTCTGGTCGAGTACCCGCTACTATCCTTCCGAGTTCGACAAACTGTTGTTGTTGAGCCCTACACTCCACTCACGATAGCAATTTGAAGTTTGGCGCGAGGACTGTTGCCAAGGCAGTCCCAACCGCGGCACGTCGGGGCGTTTATCTCCTGGATGAATACCGGTTGTTCGTCAACGCTTATGAAACCGTTATTTTTCGAGGCTTTGCCCCATCTCGTTTCGCGAGCGTCAACGACTGCATGAAGGAGGCGATCGGTACGAGTTCAGTGGAAAACAATGGTCCTATCATAATTTTTTTCTGCAACACGGAGAAAGCCAAGACGCTATACAATTTTCTCGGCAGAAAGGTTCGTTCTGAAGTTGTTCAGGACCGCAATGGAAAATTCGAAAACAGGCAGTTCGGAAATAACGCATGCTATCATCGGATCGAAGATTCCAATGGCAAAACAGCGGACGACTTCCGATGTGACTTGCTGCTGACGATCGGAGACGTATTGAGCGATCAGAGCGAGGCTAAGTAAGTACCTCACCGTTACGAAATTTGGAGGTGTTTTTCGCCGTCTTTTGCCGTGTCCCATGGGAGAGTGGACATTCAATAACCGCCCATTCCACGAACTGAGCCCCAGGCGAGGATTAGCTTCGACTATTCTCGTTAAGACGAAAGCTGTAGGGAATCGCCGCTTACGCTGAACCAAGCTGCGAACGGTGGCAACGATGAGCGCGACGAGCCTCCACCACCTCGATGAAAAAAGAGGCAGAGGGCCGCATTCATTCGAAGGGGTACAATCTCGTAGATTGGCGTAATACGCTGCGATGCGCGGTTGCCGCCAAACGAAGGTGGGAACGTGAAATCGTTCGTCCATGGGCGTTTCGAATGTTGGTCGGTACAGCATTCGGTACTGCACGGCTAATCGAGTTCGCCTTAAGTGCTAATTGGGCTTCGCTTTTTTCGATCAGCCTGTCCAATCCATCATGAGCATTGAGGTAGCTCCAGCGAATGGAAGCAAACCGACCAAGCTCGAGATGGACCTCAATGGCCGCTTTGCGCTCCCATCACCGGTCATTCGCTCAATGCGCCACCGTGGCGTCTGTTCGGCATGCTACGGCATCGCGTCAACGCTTCGAACGCGGGTCAGGCTCGGGGCGGGCGGCAGCACACGTCATGGTCGACATCCAGCGAAGGGCAACGGAAAGTTCTGAGCCGTATGTGATTACTGCGCTGGCTCAGCGATGGTTGGGAAGGTTTTCTCATTCAGCCGCCAACGCGGTTGCCCAGCTGAAATCATAGTGCGCGCTCAATGCTTTCATCGCGACGACTGCACCCAGAACGCAGATGATCTGCAATAGCGTCCTCGTCGAGAAAACCTTATTGAACAGCGTCATATGATCTTCCGCTTTTGCTTAGTCATATTGTCGGCGAGCCGGGTGACATCGGACCTAGCGTCGATGGCCTAGACGTATCCCAAGCTTGAGCGCCTTCTGGCGCAGCGAACCCACACTACGTTTTGTAAGCTTCGCAATTTTAACGACGGGTGTTTTCGCCTTTGAGTGCGCACGCAACTCCTTCACATCTGCTTTGGTGTATTCGCGACGCACGACCGTCTTCTTTGTCTTTTTAGGCACTCAATATTCCTTGATTGTGAGGCCGCCTTAGTACCACAGATGGGTCCACATCCAAACCCTTCCACGTCCGGATGGTTCGCTAGGACAGCAGGGATTAGCAGGCGCAGATCATCGCGAGGCCGACAGACACGAACGCCAAGCGCCCTGCCCGCGCCTAAGCAGACTGACACGATTTTACCATCTCCTTGCCAGTTGGAAGTTGGATAGTTTTCTACTCTATCCTCATCGGCCACGAAATGCCGTTTGCGTATGCGCGGCCGCTTTGCGCCAGGAGTAGTCATTCAATAGCGACCACAATGCGCTCATCGGCAATCGCGCATCGGGCCGGTACATCGTCGCCCGGATGGACCTGCGCCTCGTGCGAAGAGTACCGATGTTCGCGCCAGGCACCCTGCAATCCGCCTTGGTTACGATGGAGGCATAACGAGATCGTCGATCCGGATCGGAAACCGTCGCATGCGAACGCCCGTCGCGTGCCAGACTGCATTCGCGACAGCGCCGGCCGAGCCCGTGACGCCGATTTCACCGACGCCCTTGATGCCAAGAGCGTTGACGTGCGGATCGTGTTCCTCGATCATGAGCGCTTCCAGGCTTGGTACGTCGGCGTTCACCGGGACGTGGTATTCGGCGAGGTTCGCGTTGATGATCCGGCCGGAACGGTGATCGCTGACGGCCTGCTCGTGAAGCGCGAACGATACGCCCCAGATCATCCCGCCATAGATTTGGCTGCGGACCATACGCGGATTGATCACACGGCCCGCCGCGAATGCGCCAACAAGACGTGTGACGCGTATTTGACCGAGATCAGGATCGACCTTGACCTCGGCGAAAACGGCGCCGTGCGCGTGCATGGCATAGGCTGACTGCGCGGCAGGGTCGGCGGCGCCCTTGCCGCGGGCATCGATCTCGCTCAGCCCGGCGCGGCCGAGGATATCCGCGTAGCTCTCGCTGCGGCTTTCATCATCGCGGCGGAAGAGACGGCCGTTGCGCGCGGTAACGCCGGCATTGCCTGCACCGAACAATGGCGAGCGTTCGTCACCGGTCGCAAGATCGGCGAGTTTAGCAATGACAGCGGCGCCTGCATTGTAGACCGCCATGCCTGCGGTAGCGGTGTGAGCCGAACCGCCGGCGATACCTGCATCCGGCAGATCCGAGGTGCCCGACCTGAAATCCACCTCTTCAAGGCCGAGCCCGTCGGCGGCGATTTGCGCGAGCGCGGTCCAAGCGCCCTGACCCATGTCGTGAGCGCCGATTTCCATCACGCCCGATCCATCGCCGCGGATCGCCGCCCGCGCTTCGGCCTGGAACATAAGCGCGGGAAATGTCGCGGTGCCCACGCCCCAGCCAACCAGCAGGCCGGCATCGTCGCGCGTTTGTCGCGGCGCGAGCGGGCGCTTCGACCAGCCGAAGCGTACGGCGCCCTGAGTGTAGCATTCGCGCAGGGCTTTCGAGGAGAACGGCTTGCCGGAAATCGGCTCGACGTCGGCATAATTCTTGAGACGGAAGTCGAGCGGATCCATTCCGCTGGCCCAGGCCGCTTCGTCGATAGCGCTTTCCAGCGCGATCGAACCGGTGGCTTCGCCGGGCGCACGCATGAATAGCGGCGTGCCGGTGTCTATCCGCACGGCCTCGTGCGAGGTCGAGATCGCAGGACTGGCGTAGAGCGTATGCGAGGCGTCGGCGGCTGGCTCGAAGAAATCATCGAATGTGCTCGACACCGTCTTGGCGTGATGATCGATTGCGGTCAGCAGGCCATTGCCATCGATGCCGATGCGAAGCCTCTGACGGGTCGGCGCGCGGTGGCCGACCGGACCGTACATATGTTCGCGGCGCAGCACGAGCTTGACCGGTTTGCCGACCAGCCGCGCCGCCAGGATGCCGAGGATCTGCGGTCCGGAGATCAATCCCTTGGAGCCGAAACCACCGCCGAGATATGGGCTGCGGATATGGATCTTGTTCGGCGCGATGCCGAACAACCCCGCGATCCGTGCCTGCGCCATGGCAAGACCCTGGCTTGGCGTGTCGATCGACACGCTGTCCCCATCCCACGCCACCACGATGGCGTGAGGCTCCATGGCGTTGTGATACTGCGCGGGCGTTTCATAGATCGCGTCGATGCGTTTCGACGCCGCCGCGAGACCCGCTTTCACGTCGCCCCGATGCATTTCGGACGGATTGCCGACGCCAACGGCCGGCGGCATGAAGCTCTCATCGGCATCGAGGCCGACGCGGGCCGGCAGCGCTTCATAGTGAGGCGCCAGCAGCGCGGCGCCTTCCGTCGCGGACTCCAGCGTTTTTGCAATCACCACCGCGATCGGCTGGTTCGCATAACGCACCTTGTCGTTCTGCAGGAGATCGAGCCGGAACATGAACGGGTTGGTCTTGGCGTCCGGATCTTCCGCGAGCGGCGGCCGGTTGGCGGGCGTCATGACCTCGATGACGCCCGGATGATTTTTCGCTGCTTGCACGTCGAGGTATGTCACGCGGCCGCGTGCGATACTGCTGACCGCCATCACGGCATGCAGCATGCCCACCGGATGGTTGTCAGCGGCATAGCGGGCTTGTCCCTTCACCTTCAGCACCCCCTCGCGGCGGGTCAGCGGCTGGCCAATATTCGAGCCGTGCCGGACATTCGCCGGTGTTTGCGTCAAGCTGATCTCAGGCGACATGAAGCGCTCCGGAAACCGAGGAAAAGGGAGAAGCGGGCAGCGCCGGAATACGATCCGGCGTTCCGGCCGCGGCGAGCGTCAGGGTGCGAACGAGAATCCGCTGTGCCAGTTCGATCTTGAAAAGATTGTCTCCGGACGGTTTGGCATCGGCGAGCGCCGCCTGTGCCGCGCGACGGAAGGCATCGGCAGTTGGTCGGGCGCCTGCCAGGCTCTCTTCTGCCGCACGAGCACGCCATGGTTTGGCTGCGACGCCGCCGAGCGCAAGTCGCGCGTCCTTGATCTTGCCCTGTTCGATCCGCAGCGCGGCGGCGGCCGACACCACGGCAAAAGCATACGACGTGCGTTCGCGGACCTTCAGGTAGCGTGCATGCGGCGCGAAAGCGCGTGCCTCCGCGGGCAACCGCAGCGCCGCGATCAGATCGCCGGGCTCTAGCACGTTTTCCTGCTCAGGCGTATCGCCGGGCAGGCGATGCAGGCTTTCCAGCGCGACCTCGCGCCGGCCGTTCCTGCCCTCGATCTCCACGACGGCATCGAGCGCAACCAGCGGCACGCAGAAATCCGACGGGTGGGTCGCGATACAGGCCTCGCTCCAGCCGAGAACGGCGTGCAGCCGATTCTCGCCGTCGCGCGCGGCGCAGCCCGAGCCGGGCTCGCGCTTATTGCAGGCGCTGGCGACGTCGTAAAAATATCCGCAACGCGTCCGCTGCAGCAGATTACCGCCGACGGTCGCGGCGTTGCGAAGCTGCGCCGAAGCCCCCGACAACAGCGCTTCGGCGATGGCCGGATAGGATGTAGCGAAATCGGGATCGTGCGCCAGATCGGCATTGCGGACGAGCGTACCGATACGAAGGCAACCGTCAGCCAGGCGTTCGACGCGATCGAGCCCGGGCAGGCGCGTGATGTCGACGAGACGGCTTGGGCTCGCAATGCCGCCCTTCATCAAGTCGAGCAAATTGGTGCCGGACGCGAGATAAGCAGCGCCCGGTCGGGCGGCAGCGGCGACGGCATCGGAAATGGTCGCCGGCCTGATATATTCGAAATTATTCATGCGGAGCGCCTCTGATTGGAGTCGGCGATGCTTTGCCGGGCTTCCAGCACGGCTTCCGTGACGCCGGCATAGGCACCGCATCGGCAGAGATTTCCGCTCATGGCTTCACGAATTCTTTCGGGGTCGTTACCGGTTTGCGCTTCCTGGATCAGGCCGATCGCGCTCATGATCTGGCCCGGCGTGCAGAACCCGCACTGGAACCCATCATGTGCGATGAACGCAGCCTGCACCGGGTGCAACTGGTCGCCGCGTGAGACGCCCTCGATGGTGAACACATTGGCGCCGTCATGGCTGACCGCCAGCGCCAGGCACGAATTGACCCGCCGTCCGTCGACCAAGACCGTGCAGGCGCCGCACTGGCCGCGGTCGCATCCTTTCTTGGTACCCGTCAGATCGAGCCGCTCGCGCAGCAGATCGAGCAGCGTCACGCGGGGGTCGTCCAGTTCGACGTCCCGTCGCACACCGTTAACGGTCAGGTTGATGGAGAAATTCATGTAGGCTCCAATCAATGCTATGGTCCGAACTAGATCGGCGCGGATCAATCGGCCACCCTTTCCAGATCTGCTATCCACCGCCATATACGGAGGCAGCCTCCGTTTTCAAGAGGCCACAGGAAGAATGATTGATGCCGGGAGCGAGGTTTCCGAAAAGATCATTCTCAATCAACGGGATGAGAGATGATACGGGCCCACGTAAACGGTTCGTGATCAAGATAACACGGATGGCAGAACGGGTGACAGACACGGTTCGGAGGCCGCGCGCCGATGCGATTCGCAATCGGGAGCGTGTGCTGGCGGCAGCAAAAGCTGTGTTCAGCGCGGGCGGTCCGGAAGCGAGCCTGGAGGCCGTCGCTAAAAAGGCGGGTGTCGGCATCGGTACGCTCTACCGCCACTTCCCGACGCGTCAGGATCTGTTCGAAGCAGTCTATCGCCGCGAGGTGCAGCAGCTCGTCGAACTGGCCGAAGAATTGCAGAATGCGCCCGAACCCGTCGATGCCCTGCGCCGTTGGCTGCAATCCAATGTCGAGTTCGTCGCCACCAAGAAGGGCATGTCCGCCGCGCTGGCGCTCGCCGTTCACGGCTCGTCGGATCTCGCGACGTTTACGTTCGATCGCCTGACCAAAGCCGTAGGCGCCTTGCTCGATCGCGCGATAGCGGCCAGCGAGATACGATCGGACATCAGCCCGGAGGACTTGCTGCGTGCCCTCGTCGGCATGTGCTACATGCACGACCAGCCTGGCTGGCAGAAAAGCGTGATCCGGTTGGTCGATGTCTTCGTCGACGGCCTGCGCGTGCAGACCAAGGCCGATCGGGGCTCAAAGTTGTCATCGCGCGGCACCGCGTCGAGGAAGCCAGGAGATCGTCGTCGTGAATCCGGCAAGAGCCGGAAGTAAAATCGAAGCTTTCGATCAGGCAGTAAGATCTGCAGCTGCCGCAAACTACGAGCGAATCGTCGATTCCGTTCACTGACATTCGTACTCAAGAAATTGACTCCTTCTGCGCACAAGGTGACCATTGTCCATCGAAGTGAGATGACGAACTCTATTCACTGCTTGTCAAAGAGTCGAAGAATGAAGCATAGCTTCCTTGTTCGAGTTTGATTCCTCCTTGAGGAACTTAAGGCACTCCAACAAAAGGTCCCCGCACGGGGGCCTTTTCTTCTAGACCGCGTCCTTTGCAGCTTTGACCGGCCTTGCACGTACGATCTTCCGGGCTGGCTTAGCCTTGAACATCATCTCTTCACCCGTAAACGGATTGGTACCTTTCCTCGCCTTGGTCGCCGGCTTCTTCAATACCACGAACTTTGCAAAGCCCGGCACAAGAAAAATCCCGTTCTTTTTTAGCTCCTTGTGACCGACATCGGTCAAGGTATCCATGACGTTCTTTATCTCGCGCTTGGAAAGCTCGGTGATGGTCGCAATCTTCTCAATCAACTGCGACTTGGACATTTGGGTAGCCATTGTGTCTCCTCTGATTCGTGGTGATGAGATATTAGACCAATGAGCAGAGACTTAGGGCTTTCTGCACAGATTTGTTGGGTCTTTAAGAGCTTAGCGGCCCAACGGAGAACGGGTCGCGCCAGCCATCGCCACCCGTGAGAAACATCCGGTCATCGACGGCACCTTGCCTCCCTTGAACTCCTTTAGGCCGGTGAGAGGCTTTGCCTTCGTGCCCTCTTGAGCCATCCGGAGACCATGCCCGCCATCCACAGTCTGCGCGTGGCCCCAGGGCTATGTAGCAATCGGGATGTAACCACGGAAAAAGCGTTTTGAAACGACCTACTCTTGTCTGGACAACTGCTATTGCCATGCCCATCACATTGCGGCTTCATGGTAAGAACATGGGAGCAATTCGCGATGCAGCCTTTCACACTTGCCGCCATGAACACTTAAGCAGACCAGGTCATGGACCCGCTTGACAGCACCAAGTCCAAGGCAAATACGCGTTTGACAGCGCGTTCATCACCGCACGGAATTGCGGCTGATCTTATTGCTGTGCTGGTGGCCGTTACCTCCGGTCAGCCTCGTGTTTTAACGATCCAGGATCAGCGCGCCCTGCCCTCCGGGCCTTTCGAACTTGCCCATCGTTCGCTGCAATCGGGGCTGCGCGCCTGGGTCCAGCGGCAAACCCGGCTGCCGCTCGGTTATGTCGAACAGCTCTACACCTTCGCCGATCGTGACCGCGCCGGCGCTGCCGCACAGCACGTCATCTCGATCAGCTATCTCGGCCTGACGCGAGAGCAACCGGCATTCGGCGAACACGAGGCAAGCTGGCGCGGGTGGTATGATTATTTTCCCTGGGAGGATCATCGCGTCGGCCCACCTCCGCTGATTGAAAAAATACTACAGCCGGGGCTCAAAGCCTGGATTTCTGCAGCATCCGATCGGGCGGCGCAGGGCTTTCGCCGGCAGCGCGCTGCGACGCTTTTCGGATTCGAAGAGCATGGCTGGAACGAGGAACTGGTTCTGCAGCGCTATGAGCTATTATACGAGGCGAGACTGATCCCGGAGGCTATGCGCGGAAATTCCTCGACATCCAAATCGGCCAACGCGGTTTTGCCGGACCTGCCCGGTAAACCCATGATCCTTGATCATCGCCGGATTCTAGCAACCGGCATTGCGCGGCTCAGGGCCAAGATCAAATACCACCCGGTGGTATTTGAATTGATGCCGGACACCTTTACGCTACTGCAATTGCAACGCTGTGTTGAGGCGCTCGCCGGAAGGCTCGTGCACAAGCCGAATTTTCGCCGCTTGATCGAGCAGCAGGAACTCATTGAGGAGACTGGCGAAACCAGCCAGAACACCGGCGGGCGTCCCGCCAAATTGTTCCGCTTCCGCCGTGCCGTATTCGCAGAACGCGCCATCGCGGGAACCAAACTTCCCATTACGGGGGCTTGACAAGACTTATACTCAATTACAGTATATTATATGCTCACTTGGAGTATAAGATATGCTGTCGATCCCGAAACTGCGGCCTTCGGAACACCTCTACGCGAAAGTGCAACATGCGATCCCTGCGATCGAATGGCCCGCCTTCGCAGAAGATATCGACGCGATCATCGCGATGAAGAAAAGCCGCAACGCGGTCATCCTTGCCCACAATTATCAGACGCCGGAAATTTTCCACTGCGTGGCGGACATTGTCGGCGACAGCCTCGCTCTAGCCCGCGAAGCGATGCACGTGGAGGCTGACGTCATCGTCCTCGCCGGGGTTCACTTCATGGCCGAAACGGCCAAATTATTGAATCCATCGAAGACCGTCCTGATCCCCGACCGCAGCGCCGGCTGCTCGCTTGCAGACTCCATCACGCCCGAGGACGTGAGGCTGCTGCGGCAAAACTATCCCGGCGTCCCGATCGTGACTTATGTGAACACCTCGGCGGCGGTGAAGGCGGAGTCCGACATCTGCTGCACGTCGGGCAACGCCAAAGCGGTTATCGAATCGCTCGGCGTTGAACGTATCATCATGCTGCCTGACGAATATCTGGCCAAAAACATTGCTGCCGAGACCAAGGTCAAGGTGATTACCTGGACCGGTCATTGCGAGGTGCATGAGCGCTTCAGCGCACAAGAGGTGCGGCAATTGCGCGAGGACCACCCCGGTGTC
>Ga0210400_10000600_pt1 | contig 39278 bp, 35 predicted proteins | sample IncBWH26MmetaG_FD_155456 | JGI IMG/M metagenome (GOLD analysis project Ga0210400, IMG submission 155456) | Forest soil microbial communities from Barre Woods Harvard Forest LTER site, Petersham, Massachusetts, United States - Inc-BW-H-26-M | ecosystem: Environmental > Terrestrial > Soil >... | reverse complement strand
ACCAGCCGCCGAGGGCGGGACCGATGATGGGACCCAGGGTCACGCCCATGACCCAAACGGCCATCGCGCGCGCATGACGCGCGGGCGGGTTGATATCGAGCAGCACCGCCTGCGACAGCGGGACCAACGCCGCTCCGCACAGTCCTTGCAACAGCCGCGCCAAGACAATCTGCGGCAGGGACTGCGCGACGCCGCACAGCATGGACGTCACGGTGAAACCCGCGACCGAATAGAGGAACACGCGATTGCGGCCGATTTGGCCCGAAAGCCAACCGCTCAAGGGCGTCATGATCGCCGCGGCGACGATGTACGAGGTCAGCACCCAGGCCATCTGGTCTTGCGTAGCAGAGACCGAACCTTGGATTCGAGGCAATGCGACGTTGGCGATCGTCGTATCGAGCGACGACATGATCGACGCCAGCATGACCGAGACCGTGATGAACGCGCGGCGCGGCGCGGCGATATCGGCGGTTTGTGCGGCGGCGCTGCTCAACGCGCCACCGTGGCGGCGGCGCTCGGTTCGATCGCGTCGGCCAGCGCGGCGTCGCGCGAATGCGTGTCGACGGTCACATCGGCGCTCAACCCCGCCTGCAACGGAAACTCGGCGTCGAAGTGCGTCAACTGCAGGCGAACCGGCACGCGCTGAACGACCTTCACCCAATTGCCGGTCGCGTTCTCCGGCGGCAACAGCGAAAATTGCGAACCAGTGCTCGGGCTCACGCTCGCGACCTTGGCCGAAAATGCCCGGCCCGGGTACCGATCGATCTTGACGGTCGCCGCTTGACCTGGGCGCATACGGGCGAGCTGAACTTCCTTGAAGTTTGCCTCGATCCAGACATCGCGTGTCGATACCAAGGCGAATACCGGTGCGGATGCCGCGATCGTGTCGCCCACTTGCAGCTGCTCCACCTTGGCCACCACGCCATCCGTCGGGGCGCTGATCACGGTATAGGATAGGTTGAGCTGCGCACGATCGAGTGCGGCTTGCGCCTGCGCGACCAAAGGATGACGTTCCGGCGCAATGTTGGGATCGCCGCCCAAATTGGCGAGTGCCACGCCGATTTGCTGTTGAACGTTGGCAACCTGTTGTCGCGCCGCGTCGAGTGCATGGGCAGCCTGGTCGAACTGCGCCCGCGATGCGATGCCGGATGTGAGCAGCCGGGTCTGGCGATCGTATTGCTGCTGCGCATAGGCCTGCGTATCCCGCGCGGCGCGCAACTCGACCTGTCGCTGCCGATAGGTCGACTTGAGCGACTCGATTTGCAAGCGCGCGTCGGCGAGATGCGCGGCGGCGTCGCTGACGGCGATGCGGTACGGCGCGTCGTCCAATCGAAACAACGTCGCACCTCGGTGCACCAGCTCATTGTCGCGCACGTCGATCTCGCTGACGCGCCCGGCGACGTTGGAGCTGATCGACACCGTCGCAGCCTGTGCGTACGCGTCATCGGTGCGCTGATACCGGCCGCCGGTCAAATAGAAATAGGCTCCGCCGCCGACGACCGCAATCACCGCGAGCGACATCAGGGGCCATCGAAGTCTCTGCAACCGTGTCTTGCGCACGGCATCGGCCGCTTGACCGCCATTGCCCACTGAATCCTCCCCGCTCAACGCGTCGCGCATCGTCGCCCGGATGCACGGCCGCCATCACATTTGCCTTCGGTGCCTCCATTGGAGTTCTCAAAGGGCCGTTCAAAAATCAACTCTCTGGCCACCGTCAGGAGCCCAATCAGTGCCAAGACCGCCAAACCCAGGCTCACTACCCCTGCGATCACAAGCCACATCGACGCAGATCTCTGAGCGGTTGCAGTTTCCTCATGCGGGGAAGCCTAATGCCACGCATTCCAGCTAGGTAGCCTATATCTTTAGATGGGCTCCATCGCCTGAGACGATAGAGACGCCGCCCGTGCCCGACCCTGAATCCAAAGCGGCGGCGCCGCTCGTCTCGAACAACTGCTCATCTCGGAAAGCGATACTTCGTATCGAAAGATATTGGCTAGCAAGTTCGACGCGCGGCTCCTACGCTTGGAGCGTGCGTGTCATCGATGTACTGTCAGTGTTGAGCACCGTTGGCGGATTGCCGGCGCTGTACAAAAATGGCCGCGCGTGGGGGCGCCGCATCGTCCCGCACAGAATTTCGCCGGCGCTCGTCCTCTTTTGCCTTCTTTGCTTGCTCGTGCTCCAAGGTTGCGCCGGATTTGCGCTCAAGGGATCGACATCATCGGTGGATGGACGGCAGCCCGCGGAACGACCCATGACCTTTCGCACGCTGGGTTCCGATCAACAATTCTCAGAGTTATCCTCGGTGATCGTGGCCGAGCGGCTCCGTGCTGCGCGCGCGGGAAAACCTCTCACCATTCTTGCACTCTCCGGAGGCGGCGCGGGCGGCGCGTTCGGGGCCGGCGCGGTCGCCGGTCTCACGCGCGCCGGTACGCGGCCGGAATTCGACGTCGTAACGGGCGTCAGCGCGGGTGCGCTGGTCGCTCCCTATGCATTTCTCGGCCCCTCGTGGGATGCGCAACTTCTCGATGCCTTTACCGGCGTCGAGGGAGACAACTTGCTGCAATCACGGGGATTGGGTGTGATTTTCGGTTCGAGCGTCTATAGCGGTAGGCCGTTGCGGCAGCTGATCGACACCTACGTCACCGACGAAATGATCCGCGCCATCGCACTCGAAGCGGCCAAGGGACGCCTGCTGCTGGTGGCGACGACGGATGTGGCAAGCGGCGAGCCTGTGGTCTGGGACCTGGGCGCGATCGCGAAAAACGGCGGATCATCTGCGAGAACACTGTTCCGCGATGTGTTGCTGGCGTCGGCAAGCGTGCCCGGCATGTTTCCGCCGGTCATTATTCGGGTCGCGGAAGATGGCCTGAGCGATGATCAAGCGCACGTTGATGGGGCCGCCACCGTGCCGTTCTTCGTGCCCCCCGCTCTCTTGCAAACGACGCGCAACGTCCCGGCAACCGGTCGCGCCGCGGTTTTCGTCATTGTCGACGGCTCGTTGAGCGAGGGCGCACGAACGACTCGGTTGACGGCTCGTGCCATTCTCTCGAGAAGCATTCGCGTTGGATTGGACCACTTGTTGTTGACGACCCTGCAACTGACGGCTGCGACCGCTCAGTTGGAGGGTGCGGACCTGCAGTATTCGTCGTTACCGGCCGACTATCCTCTTCCGGATGCCTTTGATTTCAGCGCCCGCGTCAGGGGCCCGCTCTTCCACTATGCGTACCAATGCGCGGAGTCGGGGCGATTCTGGACGGTGCTGCCGCCCGCCGAAGACAATAAAGAGAACTTCCACGACATAACGCGCACCGAATCCATCCCGTGCCCCGCGGACAATCCGTTCAACGGGTTTTTCGCCACGCGTTAAGGAAACCTCGACGCCGCCAAATCGACAAGCGAGTTTGCCGTCATCGGCTTCGCTTTCGTTTCGATGCCGGCAAACGGATCGGCCGCCGACGCGCAGCCTTGGGGGCGACGGAAACCGGCTGCGTTCGGACCAACTCGCGTGTCAGCGGCGGTGCCTGTGCTTGCTTGAGGCGGTCGATGAACCAACGACCCGCGGGCCCTGGCGGCGTGTCCGTCCGGTAGGTGGCCCACATCTCCAAAACGTGCCCGCCGGCCGGCGCATCCTCAGGCATGATCTCAACGAGTGCGCCGCTCGCCAGGTCCGCCTCTACGGAGTGCAGCGGCATGCCGCCGAAACCGAAGCCCGCGCGCAGGAAGGCCAGCTTCGCGCCGAGGTGGGATAGGCGCCACACTTTTGGGTACAGGAAGCGGGCTGCCCCCAGGACCAGCGAGAGATCGTGTGGATCGATATGTGAGAGCTGGATGTGTTCGGCGAGAACGGCCATGGGAATCCGCCCGCGGCGAGTTGCAAGCGGGTGCTGTGGCGACACGACCATGGGTACCCTGACTGTGAGCAACGATTCGTGGGTGAGTTGCGGTGGCGCCATCGCCCAGGATCCCACCACGCCGATACCGCAGCGCCCTTCGAGCACCGGCTCGATCACGGCGCTCGATTCGATGTCGAACCTCAGCAGCGTGGTCGGAAATTCCTTCTGGAAGGCGGCCACTGCACCGGTGAAAATCACCTCCGGAAACATGACGTCCACGGCCACGCTCAGTTCAGGTTCAAGGCCGCCGGCCAAACTCTTTGCCCGGGCTTTCAGCAGGTCGACATCGCCCGCCACCGCGCGCGCATTGGCGAGAAGCGCACGGCCCTGATCCGTCAGCACCGGAAGATGTCCGCTTCGATCGAAGAGTCTCACGCCGAGTTGACCCTCGAGATTGGCCAGGGTCTGGCTCACCACGGACTGTGCGCGACGCAGGCGGCGACCGGCCGCCGAGAAACTGCCTTCATCCGCGGCCGCAATGAAAGTGCGCAGCTGATCCAGCGATACGCCGTCGAGCATCTATCCACCCCGCCGATAACACTACGCGAGCTCCATAGGCTAGCAAGTTGGACGTGCCGGCACCAGCGGCTATCTTTCGATGGAGCCCATCGATTTTATCGATAGAGGACCGCGCTTCTGCCGCGCTTTAAACGCGCTGTCTGCATTGCGGGCCGTGGATTTTCACGGCGTGAAGCCGTGGCCAATCGAGTAACGCTGGATCGGTTTCGACGATGGTAGCCATCGAGAAATATCGGCTTCCGAACCCATCGGGCGCGTACTAATCTTCGAGGGGTGTGATTCGTTTTAGGAGATGCCAATGACCGAAAGCCAAAAGCTATCAGCGCTCCGTGACAAGCTCATCCGTCGCCGCCGCGCCCTCGTCGAGGGCATTCAGGCCACTGTTGCGAGTGACCTCGACGGTGATGACCTGGTGCGGGTCCAAAATGAAATCGAAGCGGTGGAGAAGGCCATGGCCGAAGAAAAGCGTGCCGAATTTCGCCTCTGACCGTTCACCCGTGTCGTCCAATGCGATGAGCATGGAAGGGAAACAGGAACTTCTCACGACAACACAGAAGGCGCGCCGAATCAATTTCGACGCGCCTATCTACGGGACTTTCGCGGAGATCGGAGCAGGCCAGGAGGTCGCGCGCGAGTTCTTTCACGCCGGCGGCGCATCGGGGACCATCGCCAAGTCCATTTCCGCCTATGACATGGTATTCAGCGACGCAATCTATGGGAAGTCCCCACGATATGTGTCTCGCGAGCGCTTGAATCTGATGCTGGACCACGAATATGAGCTTCTCGTCGAGCGCCTGTCGGCGACTCGCGGCGACCGCACGAACTTTTTCGTCTTCGCGGACACGGTTGCGGCCAGCAACCACCAGGGCAACAACGAGGCGCATGGCTGGTTGGGCATCCGCTTTCAGGCTGCGCCGTCGAGCGAGCCGAGCGAAATTGTCCTCCATGTCCGCATGTGGGACAAGGATACCGTCCTGCAACAGCAGGCGCTCGGCATCGTTGGAGTCAATCTGATTTACGGTGCGCTGTATCTTCGACAAGATCCCAGGCAATTGATCGAGTCCCTGCGGGACAACCTCGGCACGGACAGAATAGAGGTCGACATGCTGCGTTTTTCGGGGCACGGCTTCGAGGCAATCGACAACCGTCTCATGTCGCTTCACCTTGTGGCATGCAAGCTCACTAACGCGGTCATGTTCGGGCCGCAAGGCGAAGTCCTGCAGCCGTCAGAGATCTTGCACAAGAAGGCGATTCTCGTTGAGAGGGGTAGTTTCCGGCCGGTCACCCACGTCAATGTCGACATGATCGCCTGCGCCACGGCGCAATTTGTGCAGGAGCCGCCGGTGAAGGGCAAGGAGGTGGTTGTATTGATGGAAATCACCATGAACAATTTGCTGTCCGAAGGCGCGCTCGACCCCGGTGATTTTCTATCGCGAGTGGACCTGCTGGCCGACATGGGTTTTACGGTTCTCATCTCGAACTATTCGGAATACTACCGGCTCACCTCATATTTCCGGCGCTACACCAAGGAAATGATCGGTGTCGCCATTGGGATCAACAATCTGCTGGAAATATTCAACGAGAAGTACTACGACAATCTCGAAGGCGGCATCCTCGAGTCCTTTGGACGCCTCTTCAGAAACGCGGTAAAACTATACGTCTATCCCATGAGCGGCGAGGCCTACGATCGATACATCGTCGAGTCCAAGAGAACGGTCACGGCAGCGCCATCGGCTGCGCCCAATATCCTGATCACCGCGAGGAACGTCAGGGTCGCTGACCGGCTCGCCAGTCTCTATGCCCATCTGCTCGAAAATCATTTCATCGACAACATCGTCGGCTTCGACGCGAATATCCTCGGCATATTCTCCCGGGATGCGCTGAAGAAAATCAGGGACCATGATCTTTTGTGGGAAAACATGGTACCGAGGACCGTTGCAAGCGCCATCAAGCGCCGCGGTCTCTTCGGTCACGGCATATCTCCCCCGGCTGATTGACATCGGCGCCGATGTATTCGCCGGGTCGATACATCCTATCTAGAAAAACAGGCTTCCGCCGCTTCGCACACTCGTAATATTCTTCACTGCAGTTAAGTTCGCCCAGGGTCGTGCGCAACGATGAGTGTCGATGACATCTTGTTCGGGCTAATCCTTTTCGGCATCGGATTGGCGGGTGCTTGCTTCAGAAGCGAGTACGTCCTGTTACGTGAACTGAGAGCGATTGAGCGCAGAAATGAGCGGGTCATGCGCGAGTTGCACATCAAAAGGCTATCCTCGCAAGTCGACCGGGAACACTTCGCGCAGACCGGCTGAAATGGCCCGCCCGCTCCGGCGCAGCCAATTATCTTCCAGGTTCTATCTTGCAGATTCCGCGTGACGTTGGCGTTGCGGCGTATGGCGACCCAGACCGCCATCATGAACGCGACGCAACTTACCATCGATGATGTCGCGCGCTCGGAAGACCCGCGAACGTACGGTGCCGACCGGAATGGACATCGCCACGGCGATCTGTTGATAGCTCAACCCATCGAGTTCGCGCAATGTGATTGCCGTGCGATGTTCCTCGGACAGACCCTCCAGAGCGGCTTTCGCCATCCCATGGATGTCGGCGGTGAGCGCCAGTTCCTCCGGCGTTGCCAAATCCCACAGGCGCATTGGATGGCGCACGGCATGGCGGTAGTCCGAGTAGTCCATGGCGTTCTTGATTGAATCGTGGCGGCGTGTTTTCAAAAAGTTCCTCGCGCAGTTACTGGCGATGCGGTAAAGCCAGGTGTAAAACGCGCTGTCAGAACGAAAATGCCGAAGTCCTCGGTACGCCTTGATGAACGTTTCCTGGGTGGCGTCTTCCGCATCGGCGCGATTGCGCGTATAGCGCATTGACAGCTCCACGATACGGGTCCGGTACTTGAGCACCAACCGGTCGAAGGCTTGGGCGTTGCCCGACTGGGCACACCGCACGAGGCTCTGGTCGCTGAGATTGGCGCCTGCCGCGCAAGCGTGAGAATAGGCACGCGGTATTGCCGCGGATGAGTCTTGCATGGAGCAAGAGTAGCCCCGGGCGGTCCACCTTTGTAGCCTCTATTTCTCGATGGCATATATCGCTGCCGACGATGCCTGCTATCGAAAGATAGGGGCTTCTAACTCGAATACTGACGGCTTAGCCTGAGCCATCGGTACATTCCGATTCCCGGAGGTCTTATGCCAATCAGCGCCGCAGCGAAATACGAACTCAAGAATCCCGTCACCCGCAGGGCCGCTGACCTGAACATCATGTCCGGCACGCTCGGACCCGACGTACTCGATATTTCGCATCTCACGCGAGACCTAGGGGTATTCACGTACGACCCGGGATTCATGTCTACGGCCAGCACCGAGAGCAAAATCACGTATATCGACGGCAATGCCGGGGTGCTGTTGTACCGCGGTTATCCTGTTGAACAACTCGCGGAGCACTCCAGCCATCTGGAAGTCGCCGATCTGCTGATCAACGGCACGTTGCCAACGAAGGCGCAGCACAAGGCATTTCGCGATTCAATCACCCGGCACACCATGGTCAACGAACGCTTGCTTCGATTCTTGCGCGGCTTCCATCACGACGCGCATCCGATGGCGATGCTCTCGGCGATGGTCGCCTCGATGGCCGCCTTTTACTACGACACCACCGACATCCACGACCCCCGTCATCGGGAGATTTTCGCCCATCGCATCATTGCCAAACTGCCGACCATCGCGGCGGCGGCCTACAAACACTCCCTGGGGCAGCCTTTTGTCTATCCGCGTAACGACCTGTCTTATTGCGCCAACATGCTCAACATGTTCTTTGCGGTTCCATGCGAGCCCTACACGGCCGATCCCGTAGCCGTGGAAGCGCTCGATCTGTTGTTCATTCTGCATGCCGACCATGAGCAGAACGCCAGCACCTCGACGGTGCGGCTCGCGGGAAGTACCGGCGTCAATCCTTACGCGGCAATCTCCGCCGGGGTTTCCGCGCTCTGGGGTCCCGCGCACGGCGGAGCAAACGAGGCCGTGCTCGATATGCTGAATGGCATCGGCTCGGCGGCAAACATCGGCCATTTTCTGGCGCGCGTCAAAGACAAGTCGGACAGCGTGCGCTTGATGGGCTTCGGTCACCGCGTCTACAAAAATATCGACCCGCGCGCCAAGATCATCCGCAGCATGTGTTACCGCGTGCTGGAAAAGATGGGAAAGGGCAATGACCCGCTGTTCGAACTGGCACTGAAGCTCGAGGAAATCGCTCTCAAAGACGAGTACTTCGTATCGCGCAAGTTGTACCCGAACGTCGATTTCTATTCGGGCATCATCTACAGCGCGCTCGGAATTCCGCGTTCCATGTTCACGGTGATGTTCGCCATCGCGCGCACCGCCGGCTGGGTGGCCCATTGGCAGGAAATGGTCTCCGATCCGCACATGAGAATCGGCCGTCCGCGCCAGCTCTATACCGGCCCCACGCGCCGAGACTACCTGCCGTTGGAGCAGCGCTAAATTCGGCCCTTTTCGGCACGGCTCATGATTGTCACTGCCAGCCCCCGCCGAGAGCGTTGTAGAGCTGGACCAGCGCGAGCCGTTCGTTCAGCTGCGCTTGCGCAAGATTGAGCTCCGCTGAGAATTCGTTGTTTTCGCTGGTGAGTACCTGCAGGTAACTCGTGCCGCCATGCTGGTAGAGTATTTTCGAGAGGCGATCGGCATCCTCGGCCGCCGCCGTCAATAGCTCCTGCTGCTCGCGGAACTCGCGGCCCTTCTGGTACGCGCTAAGGGAGCTGGAAACCTGCTGGAAAGCGCTCATGATCGTTTGCTCGTAGGTGAGCAGCATTTCTTCCTTTTGCGCCTCGGCGAGGCGTTTTCCCGAGCGCAGGGCCCCTCCCGCGAACACCGGCTGGGTCAGCGATGCGGCGCCGTTCCACGCTCTCTGAGCGTGGCTGAACAGGTTGTTGAGTGCGAAGCTTTCGAATCCGGCCGTACCCGTGAGCGAGATACTCGGAAAAAACGCGGCCTTGGCGACGCCAATCTCGGCATTGGCCGCCACCAGAGTCTCTTCCGCTTCCCGGATGTCGGGGCGGCGCTCCAGCAGTTCCGACGGCAGGCCGATGGGAATCGCCGGCGGATTCGGCTGCTCGGTGAGCTTGCGGCCCCGCGGAATGGGACCGGGATTGCGGCCGAGCAGAATGCTGAGAGAGTTCTCCTCCTGCATGATCTGACGCTCGAGATCGGGAATGGTCTCTGCTGCCGTGTACACGAGTTGCTCGGATTGCCGCACATCGAGCCCCGATGCCGAGCCGTTCCGGGCGAGCACGTTCGTGAGACGCAACGAATCCTGCCGCGAGGCCAGCGTCATCTTCGACACATCCAGCGCCAGATCGAGCTCCCGAAGCGTGAAATAGGCGCTCGCCACGCTCGAGATGACGGAGGAGCGAACGGCCCTCTGGCCCCACTGCGAGGCGAGTAAGTTGGCGCGCGCGGCTTCGGTTTGGCGCCGATATTTTCCCCAGAAATCGAGATTCCAAACGACCGCCAGATCCACCTCTCCAGCCTTCGCCTCATAGGAAGGAAAGGAGCTCGATATCTTCGGATTGCGCTGGCTGAATACATCGCTCCCGGCGCTCACCGTCGGAAATTGGTTGGCGCGCGTCACCCCAAGCTGCGCCTGCGCCTGAAGAACTCGGCTTGCGGCGATTCGCAGGTCGTAGTTCTGCTCGAGTGCGGTTCGAATCAACTGCTGCAACACCGGATCTTGGAATACCTCCCACCATTTTTCATCGCCCAGCGATTCCGATGCGGCAATCGAGGCCTGGCTGTTTGCCCGATAGACGCCGGGCGCATCGATCGCAGGTCGTTGGTAATTCGGCCCCACCATGCATCCGGCGAGCAGCAGCACGACTATCAGTGGCGTGAAGGCCCTCGCTCTCACGCGGTCTCCGTTCGATCGGCGGCCGCCGCGGGAACCAATTCCCTTCGCCTGGCGCCCGAGAGGGTCTCCACGACGTAGAAAATCGCCGGGATGAAGAAGATGCCGATCGCGCTCGCGGCCAGCATGCCGCCGATCACCGTGGTGCCCATGATCCGACGGGCAACGGACCCGGCACCCGATGCGAACCAGAGCGGCACGCAGCCGAACACGAACGCCAACGAGGTCATCAAGATCGGGCGCAGACGCAGCCTCGCACCGGCCAGCGCGGCGTCGACCAGCGGCCTGCCCTTCTCATATTCGTCCTTGGCAAATTCCACGATCAGAATCGCGTTCTTCGCGGCCAGACCGATCAGCATCACCAAGCCGATTTGCGAATACACGTCGTTTTCCATGTCGACCATGTACGCCGGGTAAAAGGCCTGGATGAACAAGCGCCTGAGCAGCAGCACGCCAAGGGCGCCGAAGACGGCCACGGGCGTGCTCAATAGCACACTGAAGGGCAGCGCCCAACTTTCGTACAAGGCCGCGAGAATCAAGAACACGAACAGAATGGAAATCCCGAAAATGGTCGTGGACGAAACACCCTGTTCCGCCAGCTTCTGCTGGAATGACATGCCCAGGTAGTCGTAGCCCATGTCCTGGGGCATGGTCTGCGCAAACACTTCTTCGAGGGCGGCCATCGCTTGATCGGAGCTATAGCCGGCAGCGGCGTTGCCGTTGATCTGGGCCGACGGATACTCGTTGTAATGCATGATGTATTCAGGACCGAAACGCGGCTCGAATTTGGTCAAAGCCGACAGCGGAACCATTGCGCCGCTGTTGTTGCGCACGTAGAACTGCTCGGTGTCCTGAACGGCGCCTCGATAGTTGCCGTCGGCTTGCACGTAGACCTGCCACTGGCGGCCGAACCGGTTGAAGTAGTTGACGAAGATTCCACCCATGAACGCCTGCAGGCTGGTGTAGACATCCGAGATCGGCACGCCTTGTTTGAGCGCCTTATCGCGATCCACCTCGACGAACTGCTGCGGAACGCTCGGCAGGAAGGAAGTATTGATCCCCGCGATTTCCGGACGTTTGCGCGCGGCGGCCAGGAACTTGTCGACGTTCGCCGCCAGATACGGAATGTCATTGCCGCCCCGATCCTCGAGCACAAAGGTGAAACCACCGGAAGTGCCGACGCCGGGAATGGCCGGGGGCGAAAAGCTGATGGCCGCGCCCTGGGGAAGCTTGCTCAGCTGCTGATTCAGGCGCTGTTTGATGGCCTGGAGTTGCTGGCTTTGGTCGCGGTCCGACCAAGGCTTCAGGGTGACAAAAAAGAACGCGTTGTAGCTGGTCTGGATGTAACTGAGCAGGCTGAAGCCGATGACGCTGGTCGTGTATTGAACGCCGGGCGTCTTGGCGAGAATATTTTCAATCTCGCGCGCGGCTTGCTCCGTGCGCTCGAGCGAAGCCGAATTCGGCAGCTGCAGGTTGATATAAACATATCCCTGATCCTCATCCGGCAGGAAGCCGGACGGCAACTTCGCGCCAAAAAAGACGGCCACCAGGCCGAAAAGCAGCAGGGCGGCCACGGCCAGTCCGCTTTTGCGGATCAGCGTCCGGCTAACGCTGACGTAACCGTCGGTGGCGCGTCTAAACATATGATTGAACCAGTCGAAAAACCTTCGCAGCGCGCCCGCGTTGGCCTTCTTGGGTTGCAGCAGCAGCGCGGCAAGAGCCGGACTCAAACTGAGTGCGTTGAATGCCGAGATGATCACGGAAATCGCGATGGTGACCGCGAACTGCTGGTACAACCGTCCCGTGATGCCCGGTATGAAGGCCGTGGGTATGAACACCGCCGAGAGCACCAGAGCAATGCCGATGACGGGTCCGGAGATTTCCTGCATGGCCTTCAGGGCGGCATCCTTCGGCGCCATGCCTTCTTCGATGTGGCGCTCGACGGCCTCGACCACCACGATGGCATCGTCGACGACCAGGCCGATGGCCAGCACCATGCCGAACATCGACAGCGTATTGATGGAAAAGCCGAACAGCGGGAAAAACGCGAAGGTACCGACCAGCGACACGGGAACGGCGAGCAACGGTATCAGCGTGGCGCGCCAGCCCTGCAGGAACAAATAGACGACGATGATCACGAGCACGAGCGCGATGCCCAGCGTCAAGACGATTTCCCGAATACCTTCAGTGACGGCTTTCGTTTGGTCCAGCGCGATGGCGTAGTCCACGTCCGGCGGAAAGCTCTTCTTCAACTGCGCCATCAGCGCCTGGACCGCTTTGGAGTCGTTGACGGCATTGGAGCCAGGAAGCTGGTAGACGGCAAGAATGGCGCTTGGCTTGCCGTTCAGGCGGCCCATCAATGTGTAGCTCTGCGCGCCGAGTTCGATGCGCGCCACGTCCCTCACCCGAACGGCCCCGCCATTGGGATTCTCGCGCACGATGATGTCCCCGAATTGTTCCGGCGTGGTCAGACGTCCCTGCGCGCGTACCGAGTAGGTGAACTCCTGGCCTTTGGGCGCCGGTTCGCCGCCCATCTGTCCGGCGGGGTTGACGGTGTTTTGCGACTGAACCGCATTGACGACGTCGGATACGGTGACGCCAAGCTTGGTGAGCGCATCCGGCTTGAGCCACATGCGCATCGCGTATTGCCCGGCGCCGAACACCTGCACGCTCGCAATTCCCGGAAGCCGCGTAACGGGATCGTTGAGGTTGATGTATTCATAGTTGGCGAGGAATTTTGCATCGTAGGTGCCGTGTGGAGAATAGAGCGCCACGATCATCAGCGGTGCACTCGTCGACTTTTGCACGGTGACGCCGAACTGCGTTACGCTGGATGGCAGTTGGGATGCTGCTTGAGTCTCGCGTATCTGAGTCAGAATGAGGTCCGTGTTGGGATCGGTCTGAACGCCGAAATCCACGATCATGGTGGTCTGGCCGTTGGCCGTCGCATTCACCGACCACATGTAGTTCATGTTGTCCACACCGCTCATCTGTGCCTCGATGGGCGTGGCAACCGATTGTGCGAGGGTCTCCGCATCCGCACCGACGAACGTGGCCTGCAGTTTCGTTTCCGGGGGGACGATATTGGGAAATTGCGAGATGGGCAGCCCGAGAATCGTGATGGCGCCGACGATGATCGTCAGGATCGCGATCACCATGGCGACGATCGGGCGATGGATGAAGAACTTGGACACTCTCAGTTACCGCCGGAATCGAACGCGAACAATGAGGGCGAAACCGCGCTGCCTTCTTTGACCTTTTGAGCGCCTTCAACAACGACTCGATCGCCCGCCGCCAGGCCGCTCGTGATCACCCACATGCTGTCGACGAGTTCACCCGTTTGGACCGCGCGAATGGTGATCTTGTTATCAGCCCCCACCACGGCGACCTGAGCGGAACCTTGCAGTTGCGATACGGCACGCTGCGGAATCAGCAATGCGCCCTTCAGGACCTCTGTGACGGCGCGTACCTTCGCGTACTGTCCCGGCCGCAGAATATTGCCGGGGTTGGCGAATGCCCCGGCGACTCTGATCGTTCCGGTCTGTTGATCCACTTGCCGATCGGCGAAGAGAATGCTGCCGCTGCGCGCGTAGGTGCTGCCGTTCGAGAGTATCAATTGCAGCGGGATCGGTGCGGCGCTCGACAGCAGATTCACGGTCTCGGGGTGAATTTTATCGGCAATCCGCAGATATTCTTCTCCGCTGATGGGAAAATATGTCTTGATGGGATCGACCTGGGATACGCCCGTGAGCACGGTTGACGGTGTGACGAGGTTGCCGACTTGGACCTGCGCAATGCCGGCAATTCCGCTGATGAGTGAGCGTACCTTCGTGAAACTCAAGTTCAGAGCCGCCTGCTCCACCGCGGCAAGTGCGGCGGCCACGGTCGCTTTCGCGGCCGATTGCGCCTGGGTGTCTCCTTCGAGCTGGCTTCGCGGGATGGCGTTCGCCTCGGCTTCCGGAATGTCGCGATTGACGTTGAGCGTGGCATTGCCGAGTTGCGCCTCTGCCTGTGCGAGCTGCGCTTTCGCCTGGTCCAGCACGGCCTGAAATGGACGAGGATCGATCTCAAAAAGCACGTCGTCCTTATGAACGAAGGAGCCTTCCGCATAATTCTGCTTGATCAGGTATCCGCTGACCTGCGGTTGAATTTGCGCATTGACATAGCCGTCGAGCGTCGCCACCCACTCGCTATAGATGCTGACATCCCTTTGGACCACCCGGGCCACCTGGACCTGCGGGGCAGCCCCCGCGGGCGCCTTCTGTCGGGCGCACCCAGCGCATTGCACGGCGATCAGGAGACAGCAGAGAAGAGTGCTTCCCTTCCGCGATGAAATCCACGAGCCTGTCACTCCGTTCTCCTCGTTTAGAGGGAGTGAAGGGTAGTGTCGAATCGTCTACCTCGGTAGCCTATATATTTCGATATTGATTATCGTTTAAACAGATCAACTTTCGATGGCCTCGCGTGTAAGCAGGTAGCCGCCGGCGTTGCTTCGAGTTGCATTCGCTATGCGCTGGACGATCTGCATGGAGACCTCCCAGAGACGCCTTGCAAGCTCACTGTCATTCAATAGTGGATGCCCCTGGGCAATTTGGCAGTCAGACCAATACTCGCCCGTAATTCCCGCGACACAGGGACTGGCCGCGAGCAACGCTCCGGTGGCCGCTCGCTGGCCCGCCGATGTCATGAATTGTTGCACCGTTGACCGCACCACTCGAAAAGCAAGCAACAGGTCCTTGCGCAGGCCCGTCCCCTTCGTGCCGCCGGGATGCAGCGAATTGACCGTGATCGCACGTCGGCGCAGGCGACGCGACAGCTCCTTCGCATACAGCGCCACCGCGAACTTGGATTGTCCATAAAAGGTCATCGAATCGTAAAATCGATGACCGTCGAGATTGTCGAACATGATTCCCTCTGGAGGAGCCTGCATGACGCTGGCGCTGCTGCTGACCATGACGATGCGCCCGGTGCCGTTGCGCACCAGATCCAGCAGCTGGTTCACCAAGGAGAAATGACCGATATGATTGCCGAGAAACTGAAGTTCGACTCCATATCTCGTGCGCAGCGTCAATGGACTCGCCACCTCCGCATTGGCAACGATGGCATCCAGTGAAACTTGAAGGCCCCTGATCGTCTCAGCGGCGGCCGCAACCGAGTCGAGATCGGCGAGATCGCACTCGACGGGCGTTGCGCGCGGGCCGATCTGATCGCAGGCATTTTTTGCGCCGGCCAAGGAGTTCGCAAGTCCGAAAACGTGCGCGCCGTTGGCAGCCAATGCATTCATCGTCTCGAGTCCGATCTCCTCATCGCATCCGGTCACCAAAATCCACTTTCTGGTCAGATCCACGCCCGCGAGAACCTGATTTGCGGTTGAGCGGGCACCGTGTGGAATTGAGCTAGCCATGACAAGGACTCCTTGAACCAAGCCGAATTCGAGTGTCAAAAGAGTAGTGCCGCGGCTTCGCGGCCGATAGCCCATATAACTAGATAGGATGTATCGCCGCAGCGGATGGGATATCGTCGCCCACGATAGATGCCATCGAAAGATATGAGCTAGGCAGCTAGACAGCCCCGCATTAGTCTTTGCGTCATGCGTCCATTCCCGTTTGATCCGGGCAGAACAAATTGAGCTATCGTGAGCGCACGTGGGTGATTTTGCTTACCGGACGCGCACCCGATCCGCTTGAATCGCAGAACGATCCTTTAGAAAATCCCTCCGGCGAATCCGCCGCACCGCTGGACCGGCGTACGCTGCTGGAGATGACGCTGTCGCGCGCGCGCTCGATCGTACCTCGCGACCAAATTGTTGCAGTCGTCGCACGCGCGCAGAATCGCCAGTGGAGCGAGCCGCTTGCCACGCTGCCGAGCGGGAACGTGATCGTGCAGCCATACCACCGGGGTTCGGCGCTAGAACTGCTGCTGGCGCTTCTCACCATCCTCGAACGCGATCCGCTGGTGCGCGTCATCGCCATGCCATCGTATTACTACGTGAGCAACGAAACCGCGTTGGCGGACAGTCTGCTCGACGCCGCCACCCCCACCGCGCAGACTCGAAATAACTTGGCTCTCATTGGGATCAAGCCGGAAGGCGCGGATCCTGCGTCAGGCTATATCGTACCCGGCCGCTGGTTCGAGGACGGCACGCGCAGCCTGGCGCGCATTGTCAAACCGTCCGGAAAGATCCTGGCGCGCGATTTGGTGGCCCGCGGCGCATTGTGGGACAGCTCTATCGTTGCGGCTCGTGCCTTGGTGCTGCTCGGGGTCCTTCGCGCGTGCGTGCCGGATCTCGTGGACCAAATGGAAACAGCCCTGGCGCAAGGCCCCGATGTCCGGCATCGCGCATTGGCACAGCTTCATGCGCGTTTGCCGTCGGTCGATTTATCGCAGGTTCTGGCCCAAGGTGCCGAAGGGCAATGCCGCGTCATCACGTCGCGCTCGTGTGGATGGTCGAATCCGGCATCAGCGCGCCGAACCACGGCGGCTCGACCGCCGCGTTTGGGCGGCGTGGCAGCGACGGTATAGATTTAACCGGTATTTGAGGGGCGAAGATGCCGAAGACTTGGTTCATCACCGGCGCCGGCCGCGGACTTGGCGCTGAGATCGCGAAAGCCGTCATGAAGGCCGGAGATCGAGCCGTCGCAACGGGCCGCAACCGCAAGGCGATCACGGAGATTCTCGGGCCGGATAATGAGCAGCTCCTGTCGGTCAAATTGGACGTCGCCAACGCATATCAGGCGCGCCGCGCGGTGGATGTCGCGGTGGCGAAATTCGGTGCAATCGATGTGCTGGTCAATAACGCCGGCTATGGTCACGTGGGCTTCTTCGAAGAGCTGACGACGGCAGACGCTCAGGCACAGTTCGCCACCAACCTGAACGGAGTTCTCAACGTCACTTGGGCGGTATTGCCGGTAATGCGCCGCGCCCGACAGGGGCGAATTTTCAACCTTTCGTCCCTTGGTGGAATCATTGGTGCGCAGTTGTATTCGCTCTACTGCGCCAGCAAGTTCGCGATCGAAGGATTCTCCGAAACCTTGGCCAAAGAGGTCGCACCCTTCGGACTGTACGTGACCATCATCGAGCCCGGGCCGTTTCGCACGGATTTTCTGAAACCCGAATCGCTTCGCTTCGGACAAACCCGGATTTCAGACTACGATGATCGGCGTGTGCAACTGCGCGCAGGGTTGGCGGCACGCAACGGTCATCAGCCTGGCGATCCGTCGAAGCTGGCCGATGCCATACTGCGCCTGGCAAACGCGGCTGAACCTCCGATGCGGTTCCTCGCCGGGTCAATCGCGGTCAGCGCAGCGGAGCAGAAGCTCGCTGGGATGCGTGCGGAGCTCGACGAGTGGCGGCAGCTCTCTGCCAGCACGGACGGAGAATTCAGTTCGATGAGCGCCGCCGGTCTGCTGGACCAACTCAGATGAACCAAGTTGGTCGGCACCGATTTCGCAGATTGTCTCGACGCGAGTGGTCCCGCCGACAATTGCGAAGCAATTTGCAACACTATGTACGGACGTAGTATGATCCGGAGACCGGCTTCGATAGAGCTGGGATTCTGAAAGGCCGTGCCTGTGAGCGCGGCTCCGGAGGAAAGTCGTGCTTGATGGCGTGTCGCTGGATCAACTACGGACCTTCATCGCGGCGGCGGAGGAAGGCAACTTCTCAGCGGCGGGCCGGCGCCTGAGACGCGCCCAATCCGTGGTGAGCCAGACATTGGCCAATCTCGAAGGGCAGATAGGGGTAAGGCTCTTCAAGCGTGGCGGCCGTGTTCCGACGTTGACCGAACAGGGACACGCGCTTCTCGCCCGCGCCCGCGCGGTCGCTACCGAGGTCGACCTCTTCAAGGCCCGAGCGAAGGGTCTTGCTCGTGGTCTGGAAACCGAGCTTAGCCTGGTCGTTGACGCGATGTTTCCGGTGCCGGTCCTGGCGTGTGCCGCGGCCGCCTTCCAAGTGCAATTCCCCGCGATTCCGCTGAGACTCCACGTCGCGATGTGGGAAGCCGTCGCGGAACCCGTACTCGACCAGCGCTGTGCGATCGGCCTGATGGGATCCTTGCCGCCGGCGCCGCCGCAGTTCAGTCGCGAGCGGCTCCTCAATGTCAGGGCGATCAAGGTGGTTTCACCACGGCACCCACTGGCCGCTCACCGCGCACCCATTCCGATGAGCATCCTGGGCGAGCATATTCAGCTGGTGCACGCTGACCACTCCAACGTGTGGCGTGCCGGCAGATTCGGTTTGCTATCGCCGAGAATATGGCGTCTCTGCGATCTCGCGGCCAAGCACCATTTCCTGCGCGCCGGTTTCGGGTTTGGCATCATGCCGCTGCACATGGTGGAGGAAGATCTCGCGAGTGGCACCCTTGTTGAGATCCGGGTTGAGGACGACCCACCCGAGGGACATTCGATAGTCATGTCCGCCGTATATCTGACCAACAGCCCCCTCGGCCCGGCCGGACGCTGGTTTGTCGATCGCATCAAAGAGGAAGCAGCCTCACGGATCAATGGTAACGCTGCCAATTCAATGGATTCGATCAGCGTGCTCCCGATCGCGAATCGGACCGCGGCTCCGCCGCGAGTAGCGGCATCGTCGCTCGATCGCCCGCGGCTCTATCCGATCGGCGACTGCGGAGCGGCAATTGAGAATCGCGACAGACGCAGCGCGCCCTAGCGACGCTTAAAACCGCCAACCGATGCCCAGAGTTGTCTCGGCTGTGTTCATGTGTTGATTCGAGCTGCTGACCAATCGATCGAGGTAGCGATAGCGAGCCAGCGCATCTACATATAGATTGCCGCTCAGATAATATTTGACGCCGATACCCGCATTGGCCGTAAAGCCGCTGCTCTCCGCGAGATCGACGTCACGTCCATTGCTCACTCCCGTTATGGGCGTATTGAAATTGGCCCAGGCGTAACCGGCACCGGCGAGCACGTAGGCAACGAATGGGAATTGAGGCGTGATGTTCCACACAGCATCGAGATCGACGGTCGTGACTCCGAACCGGTTCTCGCCAACCGGCACCCGTGAGGCGCGACTCCAACTATAGCCGCTCGATAGCTGGACGCCCCACATGTCCGTGAAGTTGTAGTTATAACGAATACCGGCCAATGCATCATCGTTCAGGCGGGGATTGCGGCCCGACACCGGTGCGTCAGTCAACTTGTCGCCGAACAGCTCGCCGCCAAAGACCTCGACCGACTGCGTGCGCGCCTGCTCCTGCGCAATGGCCGGTGCGCCATGCAGCGCCAACGCGGCGATCGCCGGCAGGACGGACCTGGCCAGGTTGTATCGAGAATTTGACTCTGACATGACTCCTCCGGAATCTCTGGTGAACGCATCACCGAGACTAGAAGAGCGGGACCCATGGTGGAATCCTATATCTCTCGATGGTAGTTATCGCTGACCCGGATACACTGGAAATACCGACATGAGCAAAGCGGCATGCCCATGTTCGGTGGCGAATTCGCGAGCGCCGACGAATCAAGCGGCCACGCCGGCTCCTGATATCGCTACTCGACTTTGATGGCGTCGACCCGCTCCGGATAAAACGCGAGGTACTCCCGGATAGAAGATACGGAGGCGAACGGAGCCTCATAAGTCCAAACCGCGTTGACCGAGCGTTCCCCCCCGGAAGGAATGCTGTAATAGGCGCATTCGCCCTTGAAGGGGCAGTAAGTCTGATGCGATGTCCGTTGCAGTTGCGCCAGGTCGATGTCTTTGCGCGGGATGTATTGCACGGCCGGATAGGACGCTTCCTTCAAGGTCAAGGCATCGTGGGTGTCGGCGATGAGTTTACCGTTGACAACGACGGTGACCCGGCCTTTCGTCGGCGTGATGGTTATCGGATGATCGGGTCCCGGAATCTTGATTGGCTTGCTGCTCATTGCTTTCGTCTCCTGGCTCATCGCTTTCATCTCCTGAAAATATTTGGAGAAAGGCCTCGGATCGCCCGTCTTGAAGTTCCTCGAGAAAATCGTCCGGGGCCCGCTTGTGCTTTCTCACGACGGAACCTCTGATGTTGGGAGCGCAAACTGCGGCGAGTGGTACTTCATGACTGTCAGTTCCCCCAACGCCGTCACAAGTTCTGCCCAGATCGGTCACGATTTCACTATGTACGTCCATAATATAGCTGTCAAGAACAATGTGTACGTGCGTATTGCTACGCCGCAAAATGATTCGGAGGGACGGCTAGGACGACAGAACCGTCAATTCAAGTCGGGCTTTCGGTCGCTTCTGGCCAAGACCGTGGAGAACAAGATCTTCTTGAAGTTTTCCGCAATCGCCAGATCGCGCTCAACTTTCGAAACCAGCCACGCACCTTGTAGTCCCGCGACAATAAAACTGGCCACTTCGCTGATCTTGAGACTCTTGGGAAGCTCCCCGTCTTTCACGGCTGCCTTCAAGCAGTCGGCCACGGCCTCGCGCAATTCCGCATAAATTCCCGAGACCCGCTTGCGGATAATTTCACTGTGGTCGGACGCTTCTGCCGCGAAATTGCAGACCAAACAGCCATTTTTGGTGCCATGATTCCGAATGGCGGCGATACTCGCATCGATATAGGCTCGCAAGCGTTTCAGGGGGGAGAGAGCCTCATTGCGTAACGTATCGGTCATCACGCCGCGGTTGTTGGCGAAGTAAAGATCCAGAATTTCCAAGGAAAACGCCTCTTTCGAGGCGAAATGATTGGTGAAAGACCCCTGCGGCACGCCAGCCGCTTCGACGATGTCACGCACGCTGGCACCCACGTAGCCGCGCTCCAGCACGACCTTCATGCCGTTGGCCAATATCTTTTCTTTATTCGAGACTTTGCCCATCACAGTATACTACGTCCGTACATAGTTTCTGTCAAGCCAACCCCGCCTGAAAATGCACATGCCATTTGAGCGAAATCAACGAATTGACGCGACTTCTGCCAGTCGTTCATGGGTTCGAAGCCGCGCGGAAGGCAGGCGCGCCTGCTGTGTATGGCAGGTAGTCGATATACCCACGGGCATCAAACGTGTAAAAGGTGCTGCGATCGTAATCGCTCAAGGGCAATCGCTGTTTTATGCGGGTCGGCAGATCGGGGTTCGACACGAAGTAGCGGCCGAATGCCACCAGGTCCGCGTCGCCTTTCGTCACCACTGCCTCGGCAGTGGCGGGTTCAAAGCCCCCTGCCGCAACGATCTTTCCCGTAAAAATAGTGCGCAAATATTCCGCTGCAACGGGACCTTGGCCCTCCGCGACAACCACGTTCCCCTTCACCCGAGGTTCAATGATGTGAAGGTACGCCAATCCGAAGCGGTTCAGGTGCTTGGCCACATACGTAAACAAGGCCTTCGGGTCACTGTCGGACATTCCGTTCCACTTGCCATCGGGACCGATGCGCACGCCCACGCGATCCGCACCCCACACCGAGGTCATGGCATCGACCACCTCGAGCAGCAATCGCGCGCGATTTTCGATGCTTCCGCCATATCCGTCGGTGCGATGGTTGCAACCGTTCTGCAGGAATTGATCGATCAAGTACCCGTTGGCGGCATGGAGTTCCACGCCATCGAATCCTGCCTGCCTGGCCCGAACCGCCGCGTTGCGATAGTCGTCCACAATCCCCGCGATCTCGGCAATCTCGAGTGCGCGATGCGGGGAGGGCTGAACCCAGCCCTCTGGCGTTGAAGTCAACTTATCGGGGTCGTTCCAGTAATCGGAGTTCACCGATGCAGAAACCGGCACCGGCCCGCCTGTGACCGATACGTGCGATGCCCGCCCGGTATGCCATAGCTGTGCAAACATGAAGCCCTTCTTCGCGTGAACCGCAGCCGTTATTTTCCTCCAGCCATCCGCTTGCCTGTCGGAATAAAGCCCCGGCGCTCCGAGCCAACCTCGGGCACCGGCGGAAATGGTGGTCGCCTCCCCGATGATCAGGCCGCCTTTGGAGGCGCGCTGAGTGTAGTACTCGACCATGAGAGCGTTCGGTACATCGCCGGGCAGGTCGGCGCGGGAGCGGGTAAGCGGCGCCATGACAACACGGTGCGCGATTTTCATGTTTCCGATCGAGATGGGCGTGAATAGTTTGGACACGATTACCTCTGCAAATGGTTGGAGAAGGACTCGAAGCGCGCTGACAATCGAAACGGACCCGATACGCCTGCCGCGCAGATGTCGAATGCGCGAATCATTAATACGCACGTACACATTTGTCTTGACATTACCAGTACGGACGTACATAGTCTAGTCAAGCGCCGGCCGATTTTCGGCGGCCAGAGGAGATTGTGAAATGAATGCTCAAGTTGTTTTGATTACCGGCGGTCTCACCGGCATCGGGCGCGCCGCCGCTGTCGCCTTTGCCAAGAAGGGCGCGAAGGTGGTCGTTGCCGGTCGGCGTGACGAGGCCGGCGTGGCGCTCGTGAAAGAGCTCCGCTCTCTGGGTTCGGAAGCCGAGTTCATCAAGGCCGATGTCCGCAAGGAGGAAGACATCCGCAATGCGGTCGACAAGACTGTCACCCGCTTTGGACGTCTCGATGTCGCCGTGAACAATGCCGCCACTGAAGGCCAGGTCGGGCCAATTACCGAGCAAACCGCGGAAAGCTATGCGGCGACGTTCGACACGAATGTTCTCGGCGTGCTGCTGAGCATGAAGCACGAAGTGCGCGTCATGCAAAAACAGGGCAGCGGCAACATCATCAACATCTCCTCGACCTACGGGCACGAAGGCGCTGCCGGCGCATCCGTCTATGTCGCCAGTAAGCATGCGGTCGAAGGCATCACCAAGTCGGTGGCGCTCGAAGTCGTCAAGTCTGGCATCCGGGTGAACGCCGTGGCGCCCGGTCCCGTGGACACGGGCATGTTGACCCGGTTTACGGGCACGCCCGAGAACAAGGCGGCTCTGATGACCACTGTCCCGATGGGTCGCCTCGGCGCCTCGAAGGAGCAGGCCGATGCGATCGTCTTCATCGCGTCGGACGAAGCGTCATTCATCACCGGCCATATCCTCAACGTCGACGGCGGTAAGAGTCACTGATCCTCTTCGGGCGCGGAGGGTTGCTTCCGCGCCCGGGATGACCCAGGCTAGCGACGATGTCGATAACAATCGTAAGAGATCAAACGGCGCTGATGCGCCACGAGGTCCGCGTCGGTCCATACATTTTTGCCGCCGACGCAAGTATTGGCGACGGCGGCGAAGGGCTGGGACCCAATCCCCACGACCTGTACGACGCCGCGCTCGGCGCATGCGAAGCACTGACAGTGCTTTGGCACGCGAACCGCAAGGGTATTCCGGTGGAAAACATAGCGGTAACCGTGGAACGCGATCAGTCCGAAGAAAGGACCGGCATTTACCGCCTCGCTACCAAGCTGCAACTGGGCGGGAACCTAACCGATGCGCAACGGCGGGAACTGCTGGCCGTTGCGTCAAAGTGCCCGGTGCACAAACTCATGACTACCGTGCGGACCATTATTGAAACCTCGCTGGTCGAGTAAGCGCGTTGCAGAGCGCGATCAACTCGCACGCTTGCGCGTCGCCCGCGCCCTCCCTCGCCCTCCCTCAACCGCCGCTGCTTCTCCACCGACCTCACCGACAATCTGTCGGACTGCCCGCAGGATCTGATCCGACAGCTTGGGGTCCGTCTTGGCGACCGCGCGCGAGGCGGCGACCCCACCGATCATCGCGGCCATCATCGCCAGGGCACGCTGACGTTTGTCTGCCTTGCCAGGAGCGGCGCCGAGGCCATGCTCGATTAAATCGGCAAACTGCTCAAACCCCTCGGTGAAGCGCTCGCAGACCATTTTGTCCTGTCGTGCGACTTCACTGGCGGAGGCCGCCATCGGGCAGCCCGCTGCCATGCCGTCACGGTGATCGGAGGACATGTAGTGGTCAAGGAAATCAGTCAGGGTGGCCGGTCCATCAGCCCGGTCCGCGGTCACCTTCTCCAAGCCTGATTTGAGGGCCGAGGCGATGGCTTCCGCTGCCAGCGCCCCTTTGGAGGGAAACTGGGCGTAGAGCGCACCATGCGTCAATCCAGCCTTTTTGCTGATCTCCGCGACGCCGACACCGTCGATGCCGCGCTCTCGGAACAGGCGCCCCGCCGCTTGCACCAGCGCTGCGCGATTCTCCGTGACCTTTTCCTTAGTGACTTTCAATGGACACCCCTCGGACCGACTTGACATCAAAGATTGCGGTCGCCATTATAGCAAGACTTAATCATTGCGGTTGCCATTATTCTGGGCCGCCCATCCAAGGAGTAGGCACTTGTCTGAAGAACATTCGCGGCTCTCTTCTGCGGCGCTGCTAATGGCGCTTGTAGCGGCGCTTGTCGGTTCCTATGCCCAACCCGCTCAGGCTGCTGCACCCCAGCACCACGACCAAGTGCCGGGGTTCTACCGCATGAAAGTTGGGGATCTCGAAATCACCGCACTGCTCGATGGCGGCGCCACATTCGATCCGCACTGGCTCACGGCGAAGAAAGTAACGATGGATCGTGTGGCAAGAGCTTTGAAGGAGGATCCTCGACTGCTGGACACCGGTGACACCGGCTTCCTGGTCAACACTGGACGGCAATTGATCCTCGTCGATGCGGGTGCCGGCACGTGGTTCGGCGGAGGAGCTCTCGGTCGCTTGGTCGAGAGCCTTCGAAGTGCAGGCTACGCACCGGAGCAGGTCGACCGCGTTTTGCTGACACACCTCCATTCCGATCACATCGGCGGCCTCACCACCCAGGACGGACAGCGCGTGTTTCCCAACGCCGACGTCTTCGTCTCGAAGGCTGAAAGTGACTTTTGGTTGTCGCCGGAAATCGCCGCGAAAGCCGCGAAGGATGCACAACCATTCTTCCAAAGCGCGCAGGCGATCGCCGCGCCGTACATCCAGGCCGGCAGGTGGCACACGTTCAGCGACTCCGATGTATTGGTCGACGGGCTGGAGCTGGTTTCATTGCATGGCCACACCCCGGGGCACAGTGGCTATGAATTTTCCTCGAACGGAAGAAAAATCCTGTTTTGGGGCGACATCATTCATCAGCAGCTGGTACAGCTGAGTCATCCCGACATTACGGTGGTCTTCGATATCGACCACGCTGCCGCTGCGGCGACGCGGAACAAACTATTGCCAACGCTTGCGCGCGAGGGCGTTCTGATCGCGGGGCCGCACATGCCCTTTCCCGGCGTGGGCCGTCTGCGCAAGGAGGCCAATGGCTACGTTTGGGCGCCGGTGATATTCACGGATCAATGGGCCGAGAGATAAAGACCAGCCGGCACACTGCTTGTAATCGGAGAATTGCCATGATCTTTAAAATTCCGCTCCGCGCTCGCAATTCGATCAAATTCTTGCTTTTGTCCGGTTGTGTGGCAACGGCTCTCGCGCAACCGCCTCTTGCGACAGGCCGGCAGGCGTTGACAATTTCGGTGGTTACTTCCGCCGGCGATCAGTTTTGGGCCAACTCCGTCGTCATTGAGGGCGCCCATGAAGTGATGTTGGTGGATGCGCAGTTGACAAAAACCAATGCCGAAATCGTGTTGCGATCAATCAAGGCGACCAACAAACCGCTTTCGATCATTTACATCACGCACGAGCATGCCGACCATTTTCTTGGTCTGGAGGTGTTCAAAGAAGCGTATCCCGGAGTGCGGATACTTGCGAATTCCACCGTCGTGGATCGAATCAACCAGGTCTACCAAGGGAAAATCGATAAATGGAAAGGCCTCTTGGGCTCGGACGCAAGTTCCCATGTGGTTGCCATCAGCAAGTACGACGATGACTTCATTCAATTTGAGAACGCCAAAATAGCAATCCTCAAGGATCTCCAGGGCGATACCGATGCAAACACCATGCTTTGGCTTTCCGATCAGAAGACTCTTATCGCCGGTGACGTTGTCTTCAACGACCTGCATGTTTACACCGCAGAGACGGACGCGGCGGCAAGAAAACGCTGGTTAGGCTCGCTGAATCGAATCAGGGACTTGAAGCCTTCTGCGGTCATTCCTGGACACAGCAAGGTTGGAGCCCGCATCGATGCAACTTCGGCCGTTGACTTCACCGAAAAATATTTGTTGATCTTCGAGGAAGAGCTCAAGAACGCCAAGACCGCTGATGATCTCGTCAAGGCGATGCAAGAACGATTCCCGACCGCTGATTTACTGCTCGCCATCGAAAGGGGCGCCAAGGCCAATGTCAGGCAATAGCGCACCTGCGGCGACTCTTCAACCATCAAAGAGGACTCCATGACCGTGAAAAACATGTTGGCGGCGACTGCCGTCTTCGCCCTGGGCACCCTGGCCGCGCAGGCCGCTGAATCGTCCGTCAAGAACGTTGTGCTCGTTCATGGCGGATTCGTCGATGGCTCGGGATGGTCGCAGGTTTACCGCGGACTGCGCAAAGACGGCTATAGCGTCGCCGTCGTGCAGAACCCGACGACCTCCCTCGCCGCGGATGTCGCCGCGACCAAGCTCGCAATTTCGCAGCAATCCGGCACGGTGATCCTGGTCGGTCACTCCTACGGCGGCGCCGTGATCACCGAAGCCGGCACCGATCCGAAAGTGAAAGGGCTGGTCTACATCGCGGCATTCGCGCCGGATAAGGGCGAATCCGTGCAGACCCTGATCGCGAACCCGCCGCCGGGAGCGCCGGTGCCGCCCCTGCTGCCGCCGCAAAATGGTTTCCTGTTCCTCGATCGAGCGAAGTTTGCCGGCGCCTTCGCCGCGGATGTCCCGCCCGCCGACGCTGCCTTCATGGCGGATTCGCAGGTGCCGTGGAGCGTGAACGCACTGACCGGTGCCGTCACCGAACCGGCCTGGCGGAGCAAGCGCAGCTGGTATCTCGTAACCACCGAAGACAAGATGATTCCGCCGCCCGCCCAGCGCCAAATGGCCAAGCGAGCGGGCTCAACCGTGGTCGAGGCCAAGGGCAGTCATGCCATCTACGTCTCGCAGCCGCGAGCCGTGATCAAGCTGATCGAGCAGGCAGCCAAGGACGCGGCTTGACGCAACCTGCGCAAGAGCAAGTGCGCGTACAACTCAACGACGCGCGACTCGTTACGATCCGCCCCATCATGCCGTCGGATTTGGATGCACTGCGGGCATTCTTCGCGGCTCTGTCGCGCGCGACCCTTCGCCTTCGATTTCACAGCCCGCTCAACGATCTCTCGGAGCAGGTCTTGCGCGAATTCACGATGGTCAATCATCGAGCGCAGGTTGCATTCGTCGCCGAGATTGACGAAAGCGCCGCGGGTCATCTCCCGGCGCTCATTGCGGAAGCTCGCTTCGTTCGCAACGCCGATTCGGAATCCGCTGAATTCGCTCTGGTGGTCGCCGACAATTGGCGCCGAATCGGTCTCGGAACGGTGCTGACGCGAATCTTGGCGCAGCGCGCGCGCTTCACCGGCGTGCGTCGCCTGTGGGGCGATGTACTCGAGGACAATCAGGCGATGAGAGGCTTCGCGCATTCGCTCGGTGGACGATTGTCGCGGGCAATCGGGTACGGTCAAACGCTGCGACTCTCGCTGGAGGTGTGAAATCCCGCGGCGACATCGCGCGAACATTTCTCGAGATCCGCGATCACACGGCGCCGATCGGCGCGGCGTCTCACGAGAGCGGTAGCCACGGGAGGAAGGTCTATGTCGATGTATCGGATTCCCGGGTTCGAAAAGTATCCCTCCGCGCGTGCCGGGAAGATGGCGACGGCCTCGCCGGACTCGACGACGGCGAGACACTCGCGAGGGGTTGAGACCACCGGCCCGCGTGCGATCGGCAGACCCGAAGGCGTATGGTCGGGAAAATGGATGGCCGCCCACGCGCCAATTTGATGCTCGTCGGCCAATGTCGGAACAATCTCTTGCGCAAGTTCCTCTGGATCGATCAGGGTTTTGTCCGCCAATCTGTGACCGACCGGCACGACCAGTTTCCGCCTGTCCTCGAAGAGAACTACGCTTTGCACCAGGCCATCGCGGGAAAGAGGCAGCCGGCAAAATGCCGCATCGACTCTGCCCGCCGCCACAGCTTCGAATTGGTCCGGCACGGTGAGCTCGACCCAGTCCACATCGAGATTGAACTTGCTTTTGAGTTGCCGTACAAACGGCAAGGTCAACTCATAAAGACCGCCACCGATGAACCCGATCCTCAGCCGGTTCGCCTTGCCGAGGGCGGTTCTTCTGCAATCATCCAAGGTGGCGCGAAGCACCAGGGCTGCCGGCTCCACACCGAGACGCAGCTTCGCACCCAGATCTGTCAGCTGAACTCGCCTGCTGGTCCGAATGAACAGCCGGGCGCCCACTTCATGTTCCAGAGAGCGAATCGCTTCGGACACGGAGGACTGCGCAAGATGAAGTCGCTCGGCCGCCTTGCCGAAATGCAACTCGGTGGCCACCGCCAGAAAGCAATCGATTTGCCGCAAGTCCACGTGCGTTCGCTGAGCCTCATCGATCGGTCTACCCGATTGAAATGGAGGCTACGCTGCGGCCCCGGCGGATGCAACGTAGATAGCCATCGGATCTAAGCAAATTAGCAATTGCTATAAGCATTCAAGGGCAATCGATCGGTGCCGTTCAGCCTGTGGAACTGCCCTCGTCAGCCCGTGACAATCAATCGGCCATTCCGAATGATCGTACGCGATTCGGCGCTTGATCGGACTCACCGATGAGACGCACGATATTCACGGGCGAACACACGTACTTTTTGAAACTCAGCCACGGGCGGACAGACATGGGCAAGTTACAAGGCAAAGTCGCCGTCATCACCGGCGGTAGCACCGGCATCGGATTGGCGGCGGCAGATCTATTCGTCAAAGAAGGAGCGCACGTCTTCATCACCGGCCGACGTCAGAAGGAACTTGACCAAGCGGTGAAGGCCATCGGCAAGGGAGTCATCGGTGTTCAAGGCGACGTCGCCAATCTATCCGACCTCGATCGCCTCTACGAAACCGTCAAGGCTACGCACCGGCGAATCGACATCGTCTTCGCCAATGCTGGCGTGGGTGAGTTCCTTCCTCTGGGAAAGATCACTGAGGAACACTTCGACAAGCTCTTCAACATCAATGTGAAGGGCACGCTGTTCACGGTGCAGAAAGCACTTCCGCTATTGAACGATGGCGCCTCGATCATCCTTACCGGATCCGTTGCGAGCATCAAAGGCACTCCCGCCTTCTGGGTTTACGGAGCAACCAAGGCCGCAATCCGCAATTTCGTGCGAAGTTGGACGGTGGAATTGAAGGACCGCCGAATTCGATCAAACGTTCTTAGCCCGGGGCCGACCGATACTCCGATACTGACCGGACAGCCTGCCGACGTCATCGCGCGGATCGTCTCCACCATTCCGATGGGACGTATGGGGGAACCCGATGAAATCGCCAAGGCGGCGCTGTTTCTGGCTTCGGATGACTCCAGTTTCGTCACCGGCATCGAACTCTTCGTCGATGGCGGCCGCGCGCAGATCTAGTCATGTGGATCGTAAAGATAGCGCTCCAGCGCCCCTACACCTTCATTGTGCTGGCGATCATCATCGTGTTGCTCGGTGGTTACGCCATCGCCAACACCGCGACGGATATCTTCCCGAACATCAAGATTCCCGTGGCCGCCGTCATATGGCGCTACACGGGCCTGCTGCCCGAGGAGATGGCGAACCGCATCGTGCTGTTCTCGGAACGCGTGGCGCAAACGACGGTCAACGACGTCGAACACACTGAGTCGCAGTCCGTCAACAGCACCGCGGTGGTGAAGTACTTCTTCCAACCCGGCGTGGATCCCGATCTGTCTTTCGCGCAAATTACCGCGGTCTCGCAGACCGAGTTGTTTTTCTCGCCCCCCGGCACCCCGCCCCCGTTCGTGCTGGCCTACAACGCCTCGAGCGTTCCGATTCTACAGCTCGCATTGTCGAGCGACAGTCTGCCGGAGTCCAAGCTCTACGATCTTGGCAACACCATTCTTCGCACACAGCTGGCGACGATTGCGGGTGCATCGATCCCGTTCCCCTACGGCGGCAAGCAGCGCCAGGTGCAGGTAGACCTCGATCCACAGCAACTGCGCGCGAATGGGCTGTCAGGGAATGATGTCGTCAGGTCCATTGGCGAGCAAAACCTGATCTTGCCCGCGGGAACTCAAAAGATCGAATCGCTCGAGTATTTCATCAAACTCAACGCCAGTCCCACCCAGATCGATGACCTCAACAATTTGCCGGTGCGCGCACAGGACGGCACCGTAACCTACGTGCGCGACGTCGCACACGTGCGCGACGGCTACGCGCCTCAAACCAACATGGTGAGGGTCGACGGCCGGCGTTCCGTGTTGATGAACGTGCTGAAGACCGGAAATGCGTCGACCATCGACATCATCGACGGCATCAAGCAGAAGTTGCCTCAGATTCGCGCCTCGTTGCCGCCGGAACTCAAGATCGCCGCGACCAGCGATCAATCAGTCTTCGTTCGCTCAGCCATCGACGGCGTGATCAGAGAAGCGGCGATCGCCGCCGCGTTGACCGGACTGCTCATCTTGCTGTTTTTGGGCAGCTGGCGCAGCACCCTGATCATCACCATCTCGATTCCGCTGTCGATTCTCGCATCCATCGCTTGCCTATCCGCCATCGGTCAGACGATCAATATCATGACGTTGGGGGGCTTGGCGCTTGCCGTCGGTATTCTGGTGGACGATGCGACCGTGACGATCGAGAACATCAATTACCATCTCGAGAGCGGCAAGGATGTGGAAACGGCCATTCTCGATGGGGCGCAGCAAATCGCGCTTCCGGCGCTCGTGTCCACGCTGTGCATCTGCATTGTGTTCATTCCCATGTTCTTGCTCGCCGGCATTGCGAAGTTCCTGTTCATACCGCTGGCCGAAGCCGTGGTGTTTGCCATGCTCGCCTCCTATCTGCTGTCGCGCACCTTGGTGCCGACGCTCGCCAAGTTCTGGCTCAAGGCTCACGACAACGAAGCGCGCGAGCGCGCAACCAACATTCTCACGCGCTGGCAGAGCGCCTTTGAGCGCTCCTTCGAGAAAGCCCGGGACCGCTACAAGACGCTGCTGGAGGGTGCATTGCAAAGCGGCCCGCGCTTCGCCATCGCCTTTTTGGCTTGCATGGCGGCGACCGCGCTGCTCGCGTTCCCGCTGGGTCCTTTGCCGGGACTCGGGCAGGATTTCTTTCCGAGCGTCGATGGTGGCCAGATCAAGCTTCACATGCGGGCGCCCAGCGGCACACGCATCGAGGAAACGGCGGCGCTGTGCGATGCGGTGGAGGCGACCATCCGAGAGACCATCCCGGCGCCTGAGATCGTCAACATCGTGGACAATATCGGGCTCCCGTACAGCGGCATCAATCTTGCGTACAGCACCTCCGCGCCCATAGGTCCTGCGGACGCCGACGTCTATGTCAATCTGATGCCGCACCACAAACCGACGGCGGCCTACGTGCAGGCGCTGCGCACGAAACTGGCGGCCACCTACCCGTCATCGACCTTTGCGTTCTTGCCGGCGGACATGATCGGTCAAATACTGAATTTCGGGCTACCCTCCCCGATCGATGTACAGATCGTCGGGTTCAACACGGAAGCCAATCGCGAGGTCGCGAATCGGCTGCTGCAGAAGCTGCGCAGCGTGCCCGGCGCCGTTGACCTGCATATTCATCAGGCGGGCGACTACCCGCAGTTCAACGTGGACGTCGATCGAAGCAAGGCAGAGCTTGTCGGTGTTACGGAGCAGGCAGTCGCGAATAACGTGCTCGTGTCCTTGTCAGGGAGCTTTCAAACCTCCCCCTCCTTCTGGGTCGATCCCAAGGGCGGCACGCAATACCAAGTCGTCACGCAGACTCCCCAGCACCGATTGCAGAATCTCAATGACCTCGGCAACACGCCGCTGAACGGCGCCCGCAATTCCTCGCAGATACTGTCCAACCTCATCAGTATCCACCGCGGTGCCGCTCCGGCTGTTGTGAGCCACTACAACGCGACCCCCTCGATCGATATCTACGGTTCGGTGCAGGGAGCGGACTTAGGATCCGTGTCCGCCCAGATTGAGACCGTGGTGGCGCAGACCAAAAAGGACCTGCCCCGCGGCTCCAATATCGTCATACGCGGTCAGGTGCAAACGATGAAGGCGTCCTTCAGCGGCCTGCTCATCGGGCTCGTCGGAGCCGTTGTGCTCGTCTACCTGTTGATTGTGGTCAATTTTCAGTCGTTCGTAGACCCATTCATCATTATTACGGCACTGCCGGCCGCGCTGGCCGGGATCGTATGGATGTTGTTCCTCACGGACACCACGGTGAGTGTGCCCGCCCTCATGGGTGCGATCATGTGTATGGGGGTCGCCACCGCGAACAGCGTGCTTGTCATCAGTTTTGCGCGCGAGCGCATGGACGCCGGCGAGACTGCGTTCCAGGCGGCCTTGGAGGCGGGATACACGCGCCTACGGCCGGTCGTGATGACGGCGACAGCGATGATCATCGGCATGATTCCGATGGCGTTGGGTCTGGGTGAAGGCGGCGAGCAGAACGCGCCCCTCGGGCGCGCCGTGATCGGAGGGTTGCTGTTCGCGACCGTCGCCACGCTGGTTTTTGTACCCACAGTCTTTTCGATCATCCACGGCCGCAAATCGATGCACCCCGCCCATCCAGTGGAGTTCTCTCATGGCTGAATCCCTTGCTCCGAAGCCGCAGGCCCCGCGCAAAATGAATCGTCATCTTTGGGGTTTGATGGTTGTCGCCCTCCTACTTGTGACGTGGGGCGAGGTCCATCGAGTCATGGCGCGCAGTACTCTGCGCCACCGAACCGCCGACGAGGCCGCCCAGATCGTTGTAACCGTCGCGCCAACCCGCTCCGCGGCGGGCGAAGAGTTGGTGCTGCCCGGTACCGTGCACGCGTACAGCGAGGCCCCCATCCATGCCCGAACCAATGGCTATATCAAGTCATGGTCCGTGGACATCGGCAGTGCCGTAAAAAAAGGGCAAATACTCGCCGAGATCGATACGCCCGAAATCGATCAACAGCTCGCCCAGGCGATCGCGGACCTGGCCACCGCCCGCGCCAACGAGGCTCTGGCGAACAGGACCAACACGCGCTGGAAGGCACTGCTCGAAACTGAATCGGTATCGAAACAAGACGCAGATGAAAAAGACGGCGACGCGGACGCCAAACGAGCCATCGCCGAGTCGGCCGCGGCCAACGTGTCGCGGCTGCGCCAGTTGGAATCATTCAAGCACGTCGTCGCGCCGTTTGACGGCGTCATCACCGCGCGCAACACGGATATCGGAGCGCTGATCAATGCCGGTGAAAGCGCGGGCTCAGAATTATTTCGCCTCGCGGACACTCACAAGCTGCGCATCTATGTGCAGGTGCCCGAGCCTTATGCGGCGGCCGCGAAACCCGGGCTCGAGGCGGAATTGAAGTTTAGCGAGCAGGCCGGCAAGGGATATGCAGCCACGACGGTGCGCACCGCCAACGCGTTGGACCCGGTCCTGCGCACCCTGCAAGTCGAACTGGAACTCGACAATGCTCAGCGCGAAGTCTTTCCCGGCGCATATGCCGAAGTTCACTTCAAAATCGCCGGAAACCAGCCGTCCTTGCGCCTTCCGGCCAACGCGGTCTTGTTTCGCGCTCCCGGACCGCAGGTCGCCACGGTCGACAGCCAGCATAGGATCCGACTGAAGAGCATTGCCCAGGGCCGCGACTTTGGGGGCAGCATCGAAGTGCTGTCGGGTCTTGATCCCGACGATGCCGTTGTCGTGAATCCGCCGGACTCCCTCGTTGAGGGAGCGACCGTGCGCGTGGCCTCTTCACCGTCGGTGCAGGCACCCAAGGCTCCGGCCAAGTCGACCTGAAGGCTCCCATATGCAAGCGGCGTTACGAACGGCGACTGTTTCACTGCTGGCCCTCCTCCTGCTGGCCCTCATCGGCGGGTGTTCTCTCGCGCCGGCCTATACGGCGCCGAGCAGCCCGCCACCGGCCGACACTTATGCGGAAGCCGGCGATTGGCGCAAGGCAGAGCCTCTGGAAAACGCCATGCGCGGCGCGTGGTGGACGATGTTTCAAGACCCTGTGCTCGATGGTCTCGAAGTCAAGCTCGGCAACGCCAATCAGAATATCAAGGTTGCCTTTGCACGCTTGCAGGAGGCGCGGGCGGCAACGCGCATTGCACGCGCGGATCTGGTCCCGACCCTGAATGTGGGATCTTCCGCGACACGGGAGCGTGTCTCTCAGAACTCCCCGGCTTATGTGCCGGGCCGCAATCCGACGTACAACAATTTCGAAGTCGACGCCGAGTTGTCCTATGAGCTGGATCTGTGGGGACGGGTGCGTAATTCGGTGAACGCGGCAAAAGCGAATCAGCAGGCGAGCGTTGCCGATCTTGCCGCCTTGGACCTGGAGCAGCATGCCGAACTGGCCAGCGACTACTTTACGCTGCGGGGCGAGGACGCCGCGCTGCTGCTGCTGCAAAATACCGTCGACGATTATGCGCGGTCACTGTCACTCACCGAAAATCTCTACCGCGGGGGCGCGGCGGCAGCGGCCGACGTGTATCAGGCGCGAGCCCAGCTGGAAGGCGCCCGCACCCAGGCAGCCGAGGTAGCATTGCAGCGGGCCCAGACCGAACACGCGATCGCCGTGCTGATCGGCGAGAACCCCTCTCGATTTCGCCTTGCGTCGAGACCACTGCCTCAAGAGAGCGTGCCGCCCCTGATCGATGTTCGATTGCCGTCGACCTTGCTCGAGCGCCGACCCGATGTGGCGGCGGCCGAGCGACGAGTCGCCGCAGCCAATGCGCAAATCGGCGTCGCGCGAGCCGCATATTTTCCCGTGTTCAGCCTCGCCGCCGCCACCGGCTTCGACAGCACGCATACCTCGAATTTATTGAATGCGCCGAGCCGGCTCTGGTCCGCGGGTCCTCAAGGACTGCTCACCGTCTTCGATGCCGGGCGGCACCGCGCGCAATCCGCGCAGGCTCATGCGCAGTACGATGAACAGGTGGCCGATTACCGCCAGACCGTGCTCGTTGCCTACCAAGAAGTCGAGGATAGCTTGGCCGCTTTGCATCGGCTGGATCAGGAGAGTCTTAGCGAGGGAGCCGCCGTCACGGCCAGCGGCCACGCGCTCGAGCAAGCTCGCTATCGATACAAGGCGGGACTGGTGACGTATCTCGAGGTCGCGACCGCCGAGACCATCGCGCTGCAGGCGCAGCTATCCCGCGTGAACATCGTGAACCGATACATGAATGCCAGCGTGTTGTTGGTCAAAGCCCTGGGCGGTGGATGGAATGATGCAGCGCTGTGATGAGCGCATCGATGTCGGCCATCGTGGTGTAGAGATAGCATGAGGCGCGAGCCGCCTCGCTGACGCCAAAGTGCCTCAAGAGCGGCAGCGCGGATAAGTCTCCCGCCCGAATCGCGACACCCTGGGCGTCAAGATCTCGCATGAGCCCTTCGGCGGCGATCCCCGCAACGTCGAAAGCGAACACGGGTACCCTATCCTTGGATTGAGTGGGACCTAGGATGCGAAGGTTGGGAACCTCTCTCAATCGATCGATTGCATAACGCGTAATTTCCTCCTCGTGAGCTCGGATGGCCTCCCGGCCAAGCGAGTCGAGGTAATTCACCGCGGCGGCCATCGCGATCGCATCGGCCGTGTTCGGTGTTCCCGCGCCGAATTTGTAGGCGGCCCTCTCCAGTTGTTGCCCGTTGAGCTCGACGGCATGGGCCATATTTGAGCCCAGTTGGTACGGCGGCAGGGAATCGAGGCTCTCCGTGCTCGCCCACAACACGCCGGCGCCCATGGGCCCTGCGATTTTGTGACTGGAAAAAGCCAGGAAATCGCAGCCCATGGCCCGTACATCCAGCGGAATATGCGGAGCTGACTGGGCCGCATCGACAAATGTTCGCGCGCCGGCCTGCCGCGCTCGCGCGCAAATCTCCGCCGCGGGATTGACATACCCCGCGACGTTTGAAACATGACTGAAGGCCACGAGCCGCGTTCGGGCCGTCAGCTTTCGATCCAGGTTCTCGAGTGAAATTCGGCCGGCCTCGTCAACATCGATGAAGCTGACCCGTGCGCCGCTCTGCTCGGCCGCCCACCGCCAAGGCAATAGGTTGGATGCATGCTCGGCAATCGTGAGCAGGACTTCATCGCCGGGCCGAAGCGTACTGCGGGCCCAGGCAGTGGCGACAAGATTGACTCCTTCGGTGGTCCCGCGCACCCACGTAATTTCATCGGCGCTCGGCGCATTGATGAAGCGCGCAAGCGTTTGACGCGCTTGTTGGTATTGCTCATAAGCCCGCCGCGCGACCGCGTGCTGGGTCTTTCCGGGATTGGCATTGTCGCGCTCGTAGAAATCGCGCAGCGCATTGATGACCGCGGCCGGTCGCTGGGCGGTCGCGGCGCTGTCGAGGTACACGCGGTCGAGGTGCATGCGCCGGTCCCCCGCCGTGGAATGCCGCAGCGCCGGGAAGTCCTCGCGCCAACGCTCCGCGTTATTGCGAACCCCCGGCGACCCGCCTTGAGTTGTCGCCGCAGCCGTGAGCGCACCGGTCATCAGTCGGCCCAAGTCGCGTCGCGTCATGCGGGTCTCCCGTTGTAATTGATACAACTGTATCATGTGACAATTGAATGGTGATATATTCCAACGATGGCCACTTTGGATCCAGAGGATGGCGATGCGCGCCGCTGGTGGGTGCTGGCTTTCCAGCTGCCCGCCCAGCCTGCGTACGCGCGCGTCAAGATTTGGAGGCGCTTGCAGGCCGTCGGCGCCGCGTCGTTCAAGAACGCGCTCTATTTGATGCCCGCGACGGACGAGGCCTTGGAGGATTTCGAGTGGACCCTCCGAGAAGTTCGCGATGCCGGGGGTGAAGGTCTGATTCTCGAAGCCCGCGCCGTGCAGGGGTTCACCGATGAGCAGATCATCGCAATTTTTGATGCGGCGCGCGAGGAACAGTACCGCACCGTGGCCGAGGAGATTCGGGCCTTCGCGGCTCGCTTCGAGCGCAAACGCGATCCTCCGACCGCCGAGGAAGCGGCCATCCAACATGCCCGATTTCACAGCCGCATCGGCGCGATCGAGGCAATCGATTTCTTCCAAGCCAATGGCCGTGAACAGGTTCACGCTCTGTTGCGCGAGCTTGAGCCGCGAGACATCAGCGTTGACTCGTTGGGGGCCGAACCGTCCATGCAAACCGAAAAACTAACCTCTCTCAAAGGGCGAACCTGGGTAACTCGCGCAAATGTTCATGTCGATCGCATGGCGAGTGCCTGGCTCATCCGCCGCTGGGTCGATCCCGAGGCCCGTTTCAAATGGGTTGCCGACCGCAACTATCGGCCGGCCGATTCGGAGATCCGCTTCGATATGTACCAGGCGGAATTCACGCACGAGGGAGATCAATGCACGTTTGAGGTGCTGGTGAGCAGGCTCGAGCTCAAAGATGCGGCCTTGGGCGCGATCGCCGAAATCGTTCACGACCTGGACCTCAAAGATCAGAAATTTGGCCGCAAGGAAACCGCCGGCGTCCAGCAGCTCTTGGCCGGGATCGTCGCCAGTCAGCCCTCGGATGACGGGCGGATCGAGCGGGCCACGAATCTCTTCGATGACTTGTATCACTCGTTTGAGCGAGCCCGATAATCCGCTCATGGCTTCACACCTTAAGAGAGAAGATCCATGCATCGCAAAATGAGTTTGATTGTAGGCATCATCGGCGTGGCACTCGCCGGCAGTGCGGGCACCGCTGCGCAGCCCGCCGTGAAAACCGGAAAGGTCGTGTTCGTTTGCCAGTACGGCAGCGCCAAGAGCGTCATCGCCGCCAGGTTCTTCAACCGCATGGCAGCGGAAGAGGATTTGCCATTTCTGGCGGTGGCCCGTGGAATTGAACCGGAACCCGTCATTCCGCCCTACGTGCGCGATCCGATACGCGCCGATCGTTTCGAAATCGGTCCGGAAGAAAAGCCGGTTCCGCTGGATGCCGGTGAGACTCACGACGCGGTGGCTGTGATTTGCATCATGTGTAAACTGCCGCCGGGACAATTGGCCGTTGCGCGGCAGTCGATGGAATGGACCGATGTGCCGGATGTCAGCGAGGGCTACACAGCGGCTCGCGACAGGATTCTGGGGCACGTGAAAGAACTCATGGTCCGACTCGCTGCAAAGTGAAAAACCGGAGTCCGCCACGTTTCCGGCCGCCCGCCGGCCATCAACTGGCTTCTTAAATTTCAATTCAGGAGAACATGTCCATGCAACGCATCGCAACACTCATTGCAGGTATTGGCGCGGTGGCCCTAAACGCTGGGACGGCCGCGGCCGACATCGATTGGAGCAAAGTCGATCAGGCTCTGGGCAAGCCCGGCACCAACCAGCCGGGTGGTGTCCACAAATTCGGTTTGCCGCGATCGGATCTCAAGATCACGGTTGACGGCCTCGCGATCAAGCCGGCGCTGGCGCTTGGCTCCTGGATCGGCTTTCTGCCGATGGGCAATGGCGCGATGTTCATGGGCGATCTGGTGCTCACCGAAAATGAGATCGAGCCGGTGATGAAGCGGCTGATCGACGATGGCGTCGAGATTACCGCCATCCACAATCACTTGTTGCGCACCTCCCCGGCTGTCTTCTATATGCACGTCGGCGGCCAGGGCGATCCGGTGAAACTGGCGCAAACGCTGCACGCAGGACTCGCGTTGAGCCAAACGCCCTTCGCCGCGCCGGCACCCGCGGCCGCACCTCCGACGATTGATTTGGACACGGCCGCCATCGATGCGGCGCTTGGCGCGAAGGGTTCGATCAACGGCGGGGTGTATCAATTCAGTATTCCTCGCGCGGAAGCGATTTCTGAAGCGGGCATGAACATCCCGCCTTCCCTCGGCACGGCCATCGCCATCAATTTTCAGCCCACGGGCAACGGCAAAGCCGCCACAACCGGGGATTTCGTATTGCTGGGTAAGGAGGTCAACCCGGTACTGAAGGCCTTGCGAGCCAACGGCATCGAAGTCACCGCGCTGCATAGTCACATGATCGATGATTCGCC
>Ga0210400_10000598_pt1 | contig 39394 bp, 42 predicted proteins | sample IncBWH26MmetaG_FD_155456 | JGI IMG/M metagenome (GOLD analysis project Ga0210400, IMG submission 155456) | Forest soil microbial communities from Barre Woods Harvard Forest LTER site, Petersham, Massachusetts, United States - Inc-BW-H-26-M | ecosystem: Environmental > Terrestrial > Soil >... | reverse complement strand
CTCGTAGATGTCCTTCATCGACAGGATCGGCCCGCACGGCACATCGACCTCGTTCAGCGCCGCCATGACGTCGAACTTGCTCTTGGTGATCGTCCATTTCTCAATGATCGAGAAGCATTCGGGGATGCGCGGCAGCCGCGCCTCCGGCGTCGCGTAGTTCGGGTCCTCGATCAATTCCTCGCGGCCGATGATCCGCATCAGCGGCGCCCAGGAGGGCGGCTGGATGATGACATAGACATAATCGTTCGGGCCGCCGGGTGCGCAGCGCAGCGCCGCCCCCGGCTGGCCGCCGCCCGAGGCGTTGCCGGCGCGCGGCACGGTGTCGCCGAATTCCTTGGTCGGGTATTCGAGCAGCGGTCCATGCGCCAGCCGCTGCTGGTCGCGCATCTTGACCCGGCACAAATTCAGCACCGAATCGACCATCGCGACCTCGACCCGCTGGCCCTTGCCGGTGCGCTCGCGCTGGTAGAGGGCGGCGAGGATGCCGGCGACGAGATGCACGCCGGTGCCGCTGTCGCCGATCTGCGCCCCGGTCACGGCCGGCGGCCCATCCTCGAAGCCGGTCGTGCTGGCCGACCCGCCCATGCATTGCGCGACGTTCTCGTACGCCTTGAAATCGGCATAGCGGCCGGGGCCGAACCCCTTGATCGAGGCGTAGATGACGCGCGGGTTGAGTTCCTGGAAGCGCGCCCAGGTGAAGCCCTGCCGGTCGAGCACGCCGGGGCCGAAATTCTCCACCACGATGTCGCAGCGCCGCACCAGCTCTTCCATCACCTTTTTGCCGCCGGGCGATTTCAGGTTGATCGTGATGCTGCGCTTGTTCGAGTTCAGCATCGTGAAATACAGGCTGTCGGCGCCCTTCACATCGCGCAGCTGGCCGCGGGTGATGTCGCCGCGGCCGGGCATCTCGACCTTGATGACCTCGGCGCCCATCCAGGCCAGGAGCTGTGTCGCGGTCGGCGCCGCCTGGACATGTCCCAGATCGAGGATGCGGACCCCTTCGAGAGCTTTTGTCATGGGTACTCTCCTACAGATCCCGGCGTCCCGGCGAAAGCCGGGACCCACTGTTCCGCGAGGCTCGAACCCGCGGCTTCATGCTCATTGCCGATGCCGAACGGCAGACAACCTGCTCCTGGGAAATGGGTCCCGGCTTTCGCCGGGACGCGGATGAGAGAGCAGCGCTCAACCATCATCGTCGCGCCTTGGGTCAAGAAAATCGCCGTGCCGCTCGACATGCGCGGCGAGCCCCAGCGTGTGCTCGCGCGCCAGCCGCTCGGCGAGTTCCGGGTCGCGGCGTTCCAGCGCCTCGATGATCCGCATGTGGTCGGTGATCGAGCGCGCCGCCCGGTTCTCCTGATGGATCGTGATCTTGCGGATCGCGCGCATGTGGATGAACAGGTTTTCCGTCATCTCGGCCAGCAGGGCGCAGCCGCTCATCCGGATGATCGCCTGGTGAAACGCGATGTTCGCGTCCGAATACTCGTCGAGCCGCTCGTCATTGCCCGATCTGAATTCGTCCATCAGCCGGCGCAACTCGGCGATCTCGGCATCCGAGGCGCGCTCGGCGGCGAGCCGCGCCGCCATGCTTTCGAGCGCCGCCATGATGGTGATGATCTCGACGATCTCGCGCTTGGTCTTCTTGACGACATAGATGCCGCGGCGCGGCCGGGTGCGGACAAACCCCTCCTGTTCGAGGAGCGTCATCGCCTCGCGGATCGGCGTGCGGCTGACCCCGAGATCCTGCGACAGCCGCCGCTCGTCGAGCCGCACCTCGTCCGGGTGGTCGTAGATGTCGATCGCGGTGATCGCCCGCTTCAGCGCGGCATACGCCTCCTTCGCGAAGCTGGTGCTGGTGTCCAGCCGCGGCACGTCGAGGCTCGGAGCGGAGCGGGTGCTGATCTCCGGCATCGCTCAGGTATATGGTATACCAGAGCGCGAGGCAACCCGCTTCGCTCGCAGGTTGATACGGCGTTTCCGCAAATGCGAAGAGCGCGTCGGGGCCGGCTCCCCCCGGCCCCGTGCGTCCTTACTCGGCGGCGGCCAGGTTCGGCGTGAACTCCAACGGCAGGCCCGGATGGCCGGTCAGCCGCTCGCCTTCCTCCCACATCGCGAGGGCCTGCTTCTTCATCGCCGGCAGCACCCTGGCGATCAAATCGGTATCCAGAGCGGCCGCAACGCCGGGGTAGCCGGCGCGCTCGATCATCGCCGGCAACTTGCCGTTGTCGAACTGCTCGAGCGTCCAGGCCAGCGGGTTCTCGACCAGTGTCCGGTCCCAGTAAATGCGGTGGTTCTTGTTGCGCGGCCCGTAATGGTAATGCGCGCCGTTCCAGAAGTGATCGAAGGCGAGGAGCTCGGTCTCCTCGGTGTAGGCCTTGCCCGGCGTGCCGCCGATATCGGAGAGCACGTGGATCGCCAGCCCGCCATCGCCCATCGGCAGCCGCCGCATCTCCAGACCGAAGCGGATGTTGCCGGCCTCGAAGATGTGGGTGCCGCGATTGTGCTTCACGGTATTGCGCTTGGTGGCGAAGAGGTGCCGGGCGCACGCCTCGACCTCGGGCAGGACCTGCCGCACCGCCTTCATCTTCACCGTCTTGGCGACCGCCGGATAGCCGGCCCGCTCCAGCATCTTCGGCAGCTTCGCGTCGATCGTGCGGACGGTCCAGCCGATCGGGTTGCCGCAGGCGATCGGGTCCATCTGGTAGTGATTGGTCAGCATCGCGCCGGCCAGCATCTCCGGTCCGGCAACCGACAGCTCGCGATTTTCCGGCCCGTAATCGTAGCTCTTCTCGATGTCGAAGCAGTTGAAGCGCAGTAACGTCGTATCCTTGCCGGCGACCTGCGCCTTGACCAGGATCGCGACGCCCTGGTCGGCGTGGTCCTGGATGTTTTCGTCCCACAGCTCATGCTTAACGACAAAGGTCAACGGACCCGCGGTGAACGTTCCTTGCGCTTCCTGTGGCATGTCTCGCCGCTCCTTTCGAAATTCCGCCTTAATCTAGAACACGTTTCCCGTCAAAGTCGAATACCGGTCTCGGATCGCTGCCATGCCCTACGCGCGAGCGCGGCCGGCAGAGCCTCGGCTTGACCCTAGAGCCGGAGGGCGCACAGCAGCGCAACGAGCTCGGCCTGCCGCCGTGTGCCGGTCTTCCGGAAAATGCTCTTCACGTGATTGCGCAGCGTGCCAAGGCCGAGGCGCAAGCGTTCCGCGATGGTCGGCAGGCCTAGTCCTTCTGCGAGGAGTGCCGCTATCTGCGCCTCCCGTTCAGTCAAGCAGAGCGCCTGTCGGATAAAGGCCGGCAGCGGGGCTCGCCTGGCGCGATCCGGCTCGACGGCGACGGCAATCGCGGCCGTCGCGAGAAACACGTCTCGGGCATGCCCTGTGACCGGGACCACATACAGAAACGCGCGGTTGCCGTGCTGATTGGTGATCGGGACGATTGCGGGTACTTGCGGGACCCTGACAGCCGCCATGACCGCTCTGTCCAGCGCGGCTTGCTCCAGGCGATCGATGGTGACGAGCCGCCTGGCTCGAACCGCGATGCCATGGTGTGCGGCATCGGCGCCATGCGCTCGCAGCACGCGTGCCCAGGGATCGAGCTCGAACACCGGGTCGCCGCGATGGTGAAGGGCCCGAGCCATCCCCGATGCTTCGGCATCCAGCACACGGCGCGCGACGCGAACCGCCATCTCCAGCTCGGGCAGCAAGGAGTCCAGCGCGGCGATGTCTTGCGGCTCGTAAGGCCCAAAATTGGACAAGCGCTTCAGCGATATGGAGATCCGCTCGTCACCGTCGGTACAGAGCCGCGCCTTGGCATGGTAAAAGACACCGCGAGGCCGTAGGAATTCCTGAAAGTACGCGTCGCGGCGCAGCTCGTTGTCCGTCCAGACATCGGTGTCGCCGAGAAAGCCGCGCGCGAAAACATGATCGGGAAAGAACCGCCGCGGACTGGGCGGTGCATGGCCGCCCAGCATGGCCGTGTCCGCGTCCACCCAACCGGTTGACGAAAGCGCGGCCAACGGGCGATCGCGCCGGAGGCGCATCAGGGTGGCTCCGCCGGCTTCGGCCGCGTCGGCCAGCTGCTGCAAGCCGCCGGCCCAGTTTTCGCCCAAGACCGCCGCCGCCAAAAGTTCATCGGCCGCCGCTTTGGCTCTATCTTGCTGGATCAAGGTTCTCTCCACTCTGTGCGCGCAAGAGAGCTCGCCGCGACGGGGAGTGACGGCCCGCTGCCGGTCATGCCGCCGCCGCGAGAAGACCGTCGCGGTACAGCGCGAGCTGCTCCCGATTTCGGAAAGCCGGAACTCCCGAGCAGTCAGCCGGCGTGGAAAAAGCCGGCGTGATGGCACGCAGCCGGTCGACAGCTTCGCGAGCCTTTTGCAGCTCTCCGCACTGTGCATAGGCCGCCGCCAGGAAGCGGTAAGTTGTGGGCCAGCCGGGAAGTTCTTCCAACGAGGCGAGCAGCGCCTGGATTGCCGCGGCATATCGTCTGCTGAAGAAGTGGGCGGCGCCAATGCCGGTTAAATAGGGCCGGTTGCGTGGGTTGAGACGGATCGCGGTCCCGAAGTGCTCAAGCGCCATATCGGGGTGACCGGCGAAAAGCCGCAGCCAACCATTCCAATACCAGCCACGCGCATGACTCGGATTGAGCGCGAGGGCGCGTTCGATCATGGCGATCGCCGAATCGAGCTCCTCTGTGAAATAACCCAGGACGCGGGCGGCTTCCGTCAGGACGATCGGGTCGTTGCCATCCGCTCGCAGGCCTCGGCGCGCGAGTTCAACTGCCTTGGCCCGGTTTGCTTCGGGGTCATCGGCCCATCCCGAAACCGCAAGGAATTGCCGGCATCCCGCGGCGATGGCGAGCGCGGGCGCAAAGTTCGAATCGCGCTCGATCGCCCGCTCGAGCAAGTCGTGCGCATGTTGAAGCGAGGCGGTATCGCAGGAATAACACCCCGGGAGGGCGCGCAGGTAGAAATCATGCGCCGTAAGATCGTGGGTTGGCCGTCGCGACAATCGGTGAACTTCCACTGCCTCGAGGGTCGGTTCGATCACCCCGGCAACGCGGATCGCCACCCTGTCCTGCAGGTCGAAAATATCGTCCAATGTGCCCTCGAACCGGTCGGCCCACAGGTGCATTCCGCTCTCGGCGTCAAGCAGTTGAGCCGCAATTCGTACCCGGTCACGGCTTTTGCGGACAGAACCGTCGAGCACATAACGAACACCCAGTTCCCGGCCGACCCGCTTCACATCGACCATCTGGCCCTTGTAGGTGAAGGTCGAGCTCCGGGCGATGACGAACAGCCAACTGATGCGCGAAAGAGCGGTAATGATCTCCTCTACCATTCCGTCGGCAAAGTGCTGCTGTTCGGGGTATTCGCCGATGTTGGTAAAGGGAAGCACCGCGATCGACGGCTTCTCGGGCAGCGGCGGGCCCGCCGCATCCGTCTCGGAAGTCACGCCAGTTCCCGGGTAAGACGCCCCCCGCCGCGTTTCCCGGACGTTAGCAACAAATCGGAACCCTTTCCGCGGCAAGGTTCGGATCAAACGCTGGCTCTCGCCATCATCACCGATTGCCCGCCGCGCCGCATTGATGCGCGTCGCCAGGGCAGAATCCGAGACGACCCGTCCGCGCCAGATAACGCGCAGCAGATCGTCCTTGCCGACCACCCGCTCACGATGCTCGAGGAGGTACGCCAACAGATCGAAAACTTGTGGCTCCAGCCCGACGAGCGCGTCGCCGCGCCGCAATTCGCGCCGTTTAATGTCGAGCCGGTGTTCGCCGAACGCGTACTCCATACGCGGCCTCCCGCAAGCCGGCTTTTAAAGATTGGTCGCAAATCTCATGCCAATCTTAAGGCAAAATCAAGAGAACCGTAAAGTCTTCGGCGTGCAAACCGGGCATTGTGCGTAACCGTCACCGGTCCGGTGCTGGTGCCCATGCCAGAGGCCGCTATTTGCGCCACCACAACGCGCCGGGGGAGGCGAAAAGTATCCATCGGCCACGCTGCGGGCGGCAACAGCCTCCGTCCCAAATGGGACGCGCGGCAGGGGTCGAACCGCTCCAGGATCGCCAGCCTGTCTTTGTCGCCAGTTTAAGACATTCGGGAGAACGCGATGACGTTCGAACGCCACCGGGTCCTTTCGGCGAACTTCATAAAAGCGGTCGAGTGGGCGGATGCGGAGCGCACCGCATGCATCCGCCGCTTCTTCTTTTTGCGGTGGTCGCGGCGCGGCGGGCTCGAACAAATCCGGGGCGCCGCGGAACCAAACGCTCCGGTGACTAATCCGCACGCCCATTGGCAAAACTCACCGGGAAATGTCAGCCGCTGACCTGCCGACTTTTCCGGAGACGCGGTCTTGACCGCACACTGGTTGATCTGCCTCGGGTTGGTCTCCGGTGCCGGGGCCGGGCTCCTTGCCGGCCTGCTCGGGATCGGCGGCGGCATCGTTGTGGTACCGGTGGTTTTTTACGGGCTCGTCTCGGCGGGTGTTTCGGCAGACCACGCCGCTCACGTCGCTATCGCTACTTCGCTCGCCGCCATCCTGCCTGCCGCTGCGGTCTCTTCAATCAGTCACTGGCGCGCCGGCAATATCGATTTGGCCTTTCTGCGCGAGTGGGGGCCTGGCATCGCGATCGGGGTCGTCGTCGCCCAACTCGTGGCGCCCTACCTGCACGGCGCGGTTCTGACCGGAACCTTTGCGGTGTTTTGTCTCGTGGTAGCGGTGCGCTTTGCCGCTCCCGCCCGGTTTCAACCGCTGCTCGATCACCCGCCGAGCGGCAGCTTCCGCCATCTGGCCGGGTTAGGGATCGGCGCGGTCTCCGGGTTCGCGGGCGTTGGCGGCGGCATCCTGACGAACATCGTTATGGCGTTTTCCGGGATGCCGATGCATCGCAGCATCGGCCGGGCCGCCGCCGCGGGGGTGGTGGTCGGCCTGCCCGCGACCATCGCGGCAGCGCTGGGCTCGGTATCCCATGAGGCGGGGCAGCTCGGCTCGATCAATCTGCCGATGTGGGCGTGCATCGCCCCAGCCCAGGCCGCGGCCGCCTGGGTCGGCGCGCAGCTTGCGCAACGCATCGCAGCCGAAAATCTGAGCCGGGTCTTTGCGGTCGCTCTGATTGCGACGGCGGTCGTGATGCTGTGCGCCAGCCTGTAGCCGCTGTGACCGGAGCACCAGCCCAGTACGTGTTCAAAAGGTAGGAGAGGAACAATGCAGAATGCGCTCTTCAGCGATCGCCTCGCTGGCGCAACGCGGGTCTCCGGCAGACCTGAAGACGCCTTGGCGACGGCTCCCTGGCGTTTTGGGGTGCTGCTCCTCGGCCTTGCCATCGCGCTGGTCATTGTCGGAGCGGCGTTTCCCGAGATTTTTGCCGGCGCCTTTGGCCATTTCGGATCCGATACGCCTTAGGCCGCCAAAATGGCGCAGAGTCTTTTGACGCTGTTGGTCTGCCAAGGACTCGGCGAGCTGATCCATCGAGTGACCGCACTCCCTTTGTCCGGGCCGATCATTGGCATGATCATCCTGCTGGGCTTGATGGTCATGCGCACGGGGCCGTCCAAGGAGCTCCGTGCTGCGGCGAACTCGCTGCTCGGATATCTGTCGCTCCTGTTTGTTCCAGCGGCCGTAGGCGTCGTCGCGTATCTCCCGGTCTTGCAGCGGGAATGGCTGCCGATCGCCGTCGCTCTTTTCGGCTCCACGATTCTCGGAATGGCCAGCGCCGCCCTCGTCATGCAGGCAGTGAACCGACGATACCCGTCGCGTTTCGGACAGCAGATTGGTCTCCAGGTCGGAGAGGCAGGAGACGACGAGTGATCGGGAGCCTCGCACGGATCGCCGCGGGAGTGCTTGAGATCCCGGTTATCGCCGTGATCCTGACCTGGTTGGCCTTTGAGGTAGGGCGCTGGGCGCAGCGGCGATTCCGCGGTTCAGCCCTTGTGAACCCCGTCTTGATCGCTGCGACGCTGATCATCGCCGTTCTTGAGCCCTGCGGCACCTCTTACGAGACTTACATGCGCGGGGCCGGCCTGATCCATTTCCTGCTGGGTCCGGCGGCCGTCGCTTTGGCAGTGCCGATCTACGACAATATCGACCGGATACGTCATGGAGCCGCGGGCGTTCTCGCCGGTATTGCCGTGGGCGCGACGGTGGCTTGTGTCAGTGCCATCGGCCTCGCCTGGTGGCTCGGAGCCTCGGAGGGCGTGGTGCGATCCATTGCCCCGAAATCGGTTACAACTCCGGTCGCGATCGGCATCAGCGAAGAGATTGGCGGCCGCCCATCGATGACTGTCGTATTCGTCATCGTGACCGGAATTATCGCGGCAATGATATCCGGCCGGTTCTTCGATTGGATTGGTGTACGCGATTGGGAAGCTCGCGGCCTTGCCGCCGGTGTCGCCGGACATGGCATCGCTACCGCCCAGATCCTCTCGGTCAACCGCACGGCCGGCGCCTTTGCGGGGCTGGCGATCGGATTGACCGGTTTGTTCACCGCGATCCTGTTGCCGATCGCGATCCGCTTACTCCCGATTATCGGACTGGGCTAGACAACAGATATCAAATCGGGCCGGCGGATCTGATCTCGCTTTCCAGAATCGCCGTTACCGGCACGTCTCGGCCGCCGGAGCCGTCGCGGTCGAACGGCAGCTCGCCACCCAAAGCCGAGTACCCGACGCGGCCGGACCTTGACGGAACATATAGAGAACATATGTATTGGAGGTGGCCGGCGCGACTTCCCTGTTAAACCGCAGAAATTCCCTGTTGGCAGGGAATTTAGCCCCACTCGACGGGTTGGCGGATCGCCCGCAGCTCAAGCCAGCCGTCATCTCGCTGCTATTCGCTGCATTTCGGAGGCAGAATCAAGGAAGATCAATCACTTGGTCCTGATCTTTTCCGTTCCGCGCGTATGCGCGCGCGAGGCTTCGTCCGACGAGCGCGGGTCTCCCGCTCGCCGAGGCATATCGGCTCGGTTGACGGCCGGGGCCGAGTCTCTTTAGACCCTGCCCTCAATCTCTGAAGGGGCGGATGACATGAGCACAGCGGATACGGCAGGGGATTTTACCGACGGCTTCCACCTGGTGGTGGACGCCCTGAAGCTGAACGGGGTCGACACGATCTTCGGGGTGGCCGGCATCCCGATCACCGATCTGCTGCGCCTGGCGCAGAACGAAGGGATCCGCTATCTCGGCTTCCGCCACGAGCAGTCGGCCGGTAACGCCGCCGCGATCGCCGGCTATCTGACGCAGAAGCCGGGGATCTGCGTGACGGTGTCGGCCCCCGGCTTTCTGAACGGGCTGGTCGCGCTCGCCAACGCCACGACCAACTGCTTCCCGATGATCCTGATCAGCGGCTCCTCCGACCGAGCGATCGTCGATCTCGAGCAGGGCGATTACGAGGAGATGGACCAGCTGGCCGCCGCCCGGCCCTTCGCCAAGGCGGCCTACCGCATCAACCGGCCGCAGGACATCGGCACCGGCATCGCGCGGGCGATCCGCGCCGCCGTATCGGGGCGCCCGGGCGGCGTCTATCTCGACCTGACCGCCGAGGTGCTCGGCTCGGCGCTCGATGTCGCGACCGCGAAGAAGTCGCTGGTCAAGGTCGTCGACCCGGCGCCGCCATCTCCGCCGGCGTCGGAATCGGTGGCGCGCGCCATCGAATTGCTGGCGAACGCCCAGCGCCCGCTCGCGATCCTCGGCAAGGGCGCGGCCTATGCCCGGGCCGAAACCGAAATCCGCTCGTTCATCGAGATCACCGGCATGCCGTTCCTGCCGATGTCGATGGCCAAGGGGCTGTTGCCCGACGAGCATCCGCAATCGGCCGCCGCCGCCCGCTCCTACGCGATCGGCAACGCCGATGTCGTGCTGCTGGCCGGGGCGCGCCTCAACTGGCTGCTGTCGCACGGCCGGCCGCCGCTATGGTCCGAGAGCACGCGGTTTGTCCAAATCGACATCTCGCCGACCGAGTTCGACAGCAACCGGGCGATCGCCGCGCCAATCGTCGGCGACATCAAATCGGTCTTCGCGGCCTTCAACGCCGCGCTGAAGCCGGGACAGATCAAGCGCCAGGCGGCCTGGGCCGACGAGATCGGCAAGCGCAAGCAGCAGAACGTCGAGCGCATGGCGGCGCGCCTCAACGCCGATCCGAGCCCGATGAACTTCTCCAGCGCCTTGCGCGCGGTCCGCAACGCGATCGCCACCCAGCCGGATGTCTATATCGTCAACGAGGGCGCCAACACGCTCGATTTCGGCCGCAACATCATCGACATGGATAAGCCGCGCCACCGGCTCGACAGCGGCACCTGGGGCGTCATGGGCATCGGCATGGGCTATGCCGTCGGCGCCGCCGCGGTGACCGGCAAGCCGGTCGTCGCGATCGAGGGCGACAGCGCCTTCGGGTTCAGCGGCATGGAGATCGAGACGATCTGCCGCTACGAATTGCCGGTGACGACGATCATCTTCAACAACAACGGCGTCTATCGCGGCGACCCGGCCGGCACCGCCTACACGCCGACCGGCCTGCTGCGCGACGCGCGCTACGAAAAGATCATCGAGGCGTTCGGCGGCGCCGCCTACCACTGTACCGACACGCCCGGCCTGACCAGGGCCGTCAGCGAGGCGCTCGCATCCGGCAAACCGGCGCTGATCAACGCCGTGATCGATCCGACCGCCGGCACCGAGAGCGGCCACATCCAGAGTCTCAATCCAAAGAGCGCCGCCGGCCCCAAGACATGACATCGGATGTCCACGGAGTTCGGGTGTTCGAGTGAGGAGAGCGGTGTCCTCGCTGGACCGACGTAATGGTCCAGCGAGTGCACCTGCGTCGCGCGGATAGCTGGCGCGTTTGTCGGGGGGTGACGCGAACCACAAATTCTCCACGGAGGGTCAGATGGTACGTGAGCCGATATTGCACCCGACGCCCTTGGCGGAGCTGCGTCCCACCCAGATCACCGTCGGCATGCGCGAGGTCGCGGCCAAGCGCCGGGAGTGGCGCCGGAAGCATGGCGACAAGGCCGGCGTCTTTCTCGCCGAGCACATGATTCCGGTCGTGCTCGGACCCAAGGAGCGGCGCTATGTCATCGACCATCACCACCTCGCCCGCGCCTTGCACGAGGAAGGCGTGGTGTCGATCGCGACGACGCTTGTGGCGAACCTCAGCAAGCTCGACAGGACGGCGTTCTGGGTGTTCCTCGACAATCGCGGTTGGATGCACCCGTTCGACGACAAGGGAAGGCGGCGCGATTACGACGCCATTCCGCAATCGATTCCCGAGCTGGTCGACGACCCGTATCGCTCGCTCGCCGGCGGATTGCGCCGCGCCGGCGGTTTCGCCAAGGACACGACGCCGTTCAGCGAATTCCTGTGGGCCGATTTTCTGCGCCGCCGCATCGACCGCAAGGAGGTCGAGACTCATTTCGACCGTGCTCTCGCGGCGGCGCTGAAGCTGGCGCGCGGTCTGGATGCCGATTACCTGCCGGGATGGTGCGGCCCTATCGAGGAGTAAGCAGCCAACATTATTCGGGCGGCTCCAATGCCGCTCGCGCCGCGCCTAATTCGTGATAGACCCGCGAGTCGGCCTCGCTCCGTTCGGCTTCGGTTGTTATCCGCCGAGGCGCCGATCCAGCCGGCACGGATTAGGCGCGGGTCCCTGCGCGAGGGAGTGCGATGGAATTCGGCATCTTTCATGAATTCTGGTCGACCCGGGCCTCCTCGCAACCCGAGGCGTTCGCGCAGTCCTTCGCCGAGATCGCCGCGGCCGAGGAATGGGGCCTCGACGCGGTCTGGCTCGCCGAGATCCACATGAACCCGACGCGCGCCTTGGTCACGGCGCCGCTTATAGTCGCGAGCGCGATTGCCGCACGCACCTCCCGGATCAAGATCGGCACCGCGGTCCAGATCCTGCCCTTGGGTCATCCGCTCCGGCTCGCCGAGGAAACCGCGACGATCGACCAGATCAGCAATGGCCGGCTGATCTTCGGAATCGGCCGCAGCGCCTTCCCGCGCGCCTACAACGCGTACGGCATCTCCTACGAGGAGAGCCAGGACCGCTTCGCCGAGAGCCTGGAGATCATCAAGAAGGCCTGGACCGAGCCGGTCTGCTCATATCGCGGCCATTATCACAGCTTCGAGAATTTCACCTTGGTGCCGCGGCCGGTGCAGCTGCCCCACCCGGAAATCCGCATCGCCGCCAGCCAGCCCGACACCTACGAGCAGATCGGCCGGCTCGGCTATCCGCTGTTCTCGGCGGTGCGCGCCAGCCCGCTCACCGAACTGGCCCGCCACACCTGCACCTATCGCGACGCCTGGAGGGCCGCCGGGCATTCGGCCGAGCCGCAGGCCTATCTGCAGACGCCGGTCTATGTCGCCGAGACCAGGGAGCGCGCCCTCGCCGAGGCCGAGGAAGGCCTGATGCGGTTCGCCACCTACCGTGCCGATCTGGTGCGCGGCCCCTTGAGCTATGCCGAGGTGCAGCGCGAAAAGGGCATCATCGGCACCCCCGACACGGTCGCCGACCGCATCGCCGAGTTGCGCGACGAGGCGCAAATCGCCGGCATCTCCGCCGAGATCAACCCCGGCAGCATGCTGTCGCACGCGCAGGTCATGTCCTCCCTCCGCCTGTGGTGCCAGGAAGTCATGCCGCGGTTCAAGTAGGACTCGTCGTGCCTTGATGCGGCTTATGATCGCTGTGCTCCATGCCGAACGCGCAGGATACGCACATGGTCGTCAGCGACCCGGTATCGAATGATGTAAGGGTAGACAACCGTCAGTTCGCGCAAAGCCGTGCCCGGCACCGGACGGCCGCGATTGGGAAAGGTCTCAAGGCTGTCGCCTGCCGAAAGCAGTTCGTCGGCCAGCCCTGCCGCGGCGCTCGGATTGAACTGTGCGATATACCTATAAATACCGGCTATTTCTCGAAGCGCGGCTGGCGACCAGATTACTTGCACGGCGGCGGAGTGAGCTTGCCTCTCGCCAGCTTGCGCAGCCACTGCCGGACCTTTTTGTGCGGGACGCCCTGTCCCGCATCGATTTCGGCCTCGGCCTCGGCGATCGCCCGCGCTTCCTCTGTCTGGTCGATCTCGTCGAAGATCGATTTCGTTTCGTCCATGTTTTCCCTGCTCTTCGAGCGGCGATCAGCCGAAGCCGGCCCTTTGGAAAGTGAACTGCGAGATCGCCGAAATCAAGGCGAAGCGAAGTTAATCGTTCACCTTCACGCGCCTCACATCCCGAATGCACCGCTCGGGGGCGGTTGGCAAACGAGCCATGCCGCGGTTCAAGTAGCGGCCTTTCTTGGCAACATGCGGTACATGATCCGGTCCCGGTAGACCAACAGGTGTACGAAAGCCGTGACGACGTGAAGGCCGACCAGGCCGAACAGCACCCAGGTCAGCGCCGCGTGCAAATCGCCGATGCTGCGGCCGAGCGCCGAGCCCTGCTCGACCAGGCGCGGCAGTGGCGCCAGGCCGAACAGATAGATCGTCCAGCCCTTCGCCGATGCCTGGACCCAGCCGCTGAGCGTGGTCAGCAACACGGCGACGTAGAGCAGACAGTGCACCAGCTCCGAGCTCACCCGCCGCCAAGGCGGAAGGTTTGTCTCCGGCGCCACCGGATGGGTCAGCCGCCACAGCAAACGCAGCACGATCAGCAGCAGCATTGTCATGCCGATCGAGACATGCAGTGACATCGCGATACCCGGTGTCATGCCGCGGTGGATATCCGGCATCAGCCAGCCGAGCGGCAGCTGGATCGTCAGCAGCGCCACGATCAGCCAGTGAAACACCTTGGCCGTCGGGCCGTAATGCAATTGCTCGGTCGGCATCGTCACCTCGGATCCTGGTAACGCTCGCCGGCCAGCACCTTCCCGCTCTTTTGATCCTCCGCCCGCCGCTCGGGACTCCGTTCCGTGGGCGGGCCGGCGCCGCCGCCGCCCGGGGTTTCGATCCGCATCGACTCGCCGGCCTGGAGCACAAGCCGCGACACCTTCGACGGCAATTCCCGCGCGTCCGGCCGGCCAGCATTATGGACGAGACGGCCGGGCCTGCCGGGCTCGCCGCCGAACACCCCTTCCGCCCGCGTCAGATGCGAGTCGCTGCGGCAGCCGAACACGGTGCCGTCCTCCAGCGCACGGATCTGGCGCGCGATGCCGAGCCCGCCGCGCGACCGCCCGACGCCGCCCGAATCCGTCACCAGCCCGTATTCCTCGACCAGCAGCGGGTACTCGTTTTCGAGCGCCTCGACCGGCAGGTTGGAGGTGTTGGTGACATGCACCTGTACGCCGTCCATGCCGTCGCGGCCAAGCCGCGCCCCAGCGCCGCCGCCTAACGTTTCGAGATACACATAGGTCCGCCCGCTCCGCCGATGGCGGCCGGAAAACACGATCGCCGGCAGCACGTCGTTGCTCGACGCCATGACCTCGTCCGGCGGCAGCAAGCCGCGGAACGCGCCGAAGATCGCGCCGGCGATCTTCTGGCAGGTGATGCTGCGGGCGCCGACCGCGGCCGGGAAGCGGGGGTTGACGATCGAGCCTTCCGGCGCGTTGATCCGCACCGCCTCGAACAACCCGCTATTCGGCAGCAGCCCCGGATCGAGCAGCGCCTTCACCGCGTAGAACACGGTCGCCTTGAGGCCGCTTGCCGGCACGTTTAGCGCGCCCTTCGATTGCGGCGCCGACCCGGCGAAATCGAAATCGAGCTGCCCGCCGGCAACGCGCACGGTCACCGTGATCGGCGCCTTTTCGTTGCCGCCGCCATCATCGTCGAGATAGGTCGTGAAGCCGTAGGCGCCGGGCTTGAGCTGCGCGATGCGGTTCCGGAGGCGTTGCGCGGTGTAGGCCAGGATATCGTCGATCGCGGTCGTCACCGCTTCGATGCCGGTCTGCGCCACCAGCTCCAGCACCCGCCGGGCGCCGAGATCGTTGGCCGCGATCTGCGCCTGCAAGTCGAGGGTGCGTTCCTCGGGCTCCCGGGTGTTCTCGGCGATCAGCCGCAACAGGCCGCGGTCGAGTTCGCCGCCCGATGGAGTTCCAGCCCGGATGCGGGTCGCCGGGATGCGGATCCCTTCCTCGAAGACGCTCAACGCATCGGCGGCGATCGACCCTGGCACTCTGCCGCCGACATCGGCATGGTGACCGATATTGGCGGTGAAGAACCGCACCTCCCCCGCGACGAACACCGGCGTCACGACCGAGATGTCCGGCATGTGCGTCCCGGCGGCGAGGTAGGGGTCGTTGCACAGGAAGGCGTCGCCGTCTCGCATCTCGGCGAGCGGGAAATCGTGCCGCACCGCCTCGACCGCACCGAGCAATGAGCCAAGATGCAGCGGGATGTGCGCCGCCTGCGCGATCAGCCGTCCGGCGGCGTCGAACAGCCCGACCGAGCAGTCGCGCCGTTCCTTGATGTTGGTCGAGAACGAGGCGCGGATCAGGTTCGACCCCATCTCCTCGGTGATCGACAGGAGACGGTTCGAAAACACCTCCATCAAGATCGGGTCGGCGAGCGGGCGCGGGGTCATCTCACACTGATGTCATTGCGAGCGAAGCGAAGCAATCTCATGCCGATCGTGCTCGGTTGGCTGAGATTGCTTCGTCGCTACGCTCCTCGCAATGACAAGTGAGATTAAGGTGGCTAAACCGCCTCGATCGGTGAGAAATCGGCGCTGTTGAAATCGTAGCGGGTATTGCAGAACTCGCAGGTCACGGTAGTGACCTCGTCCTTCTGCATATCCTCGATGTCCTCGGCCGGAAAGGCACGCAGGATGCGGATGATGCGCTCCCGCGAGCAGCGGCAGCGCGCCTCCAACGGGTGCGTGCGATACACCCGCACCCCCTCGTCGTGAAACAGCCGGAACAACAGCCGCCGCGGCGTCAGTTCCGGATCGACCAGCTCGGCCGGCGTCGCCGACGACATCAGCACCATCGCGCGCCGCCAGCCATCCTCGACATCGTCGGCGATCACCCGGTGGCCGCCTTCCGGCGGCACCCGCTGCAGCATCAGCCCGCCGGCCCGCCATGCGCGGCCGTTCGGTCCTGGCGGGCCGGAGCGCGCCGCCGCCAATTTGATGCCGGCCTGGATCTGCTCGGATTGACGGAAATAGTGTTGGGCGCATTCCGCGAGATTGCCGCCGATCAGCTCGACAATGCCCTGGTAGCGCTCGGTGTTCTCGCCCTGGTCGACCGTGAAGGCGATGTAGCCCGAGCCGACCAGCTCCGGCACCGACGGGCTCTGCCCCGGCTGCATCATGGCTTCGCCGAGCCGCGCGCTGTCATATTGCGCATAGCCGCGCACCGCGCCGTCGGTCGACACGTCGGCGACGATCAGGCGCACCGGCCCGTCGCTCTTGGTCTGCAATGTGAAGATGCCGTCATATTTGAGGGCGCCGGCCAGCACCACCGCGAGCGCGATTGCCTCGCCGAGGATCGCCGCCACCGGCTCCGGGTAATCATGCTGCGACAGGATGCGGTCGACCGTCGGACCGAGCCGGACCAGCCGGCCCCGCAACGCGAACGGATCGATGCGAAAGGGTTGCACGAGATCGTCGGATCTCGGATCGGACTCAATAGTCAGATTTGGCTCACCAGGCAAAATCAGATACTCCGCGAAGTAATCCCCTCTCCCGCAATGCGGGAGTGGGAGGGACCCATCGCCGAGGCGATGGGAGGGTGAGGGGGCTTTCCAGACGGCCACTATCCTCACCCGGCCGTCGCTAACGCGCCGGCCACCCTCCCCCGCAATGCGGGAGAGGGACGATAATCAACTCAAGCACCAGGCCAGGATGCCCTTCTGGACATGCAGTCGGTTTTCCGCCTCGTCCCACACCACCGATTGCGGGCCGTCGATGACCGCCGCGGTCACTTCCTCGCCGCGCTTGGCCGGCAGGCAATGCATGAATATGGCGTCGGGTTTGGCCTTTGCCATCAGCCGCTCGTCGACCCGGTACGGCGCGAGCAGATTGTGCCGGTTGACGTTGGCTTCGACCCCCATCGACACCCAGGTGTCGGTGACGACGCAATCGGCGCCGGCGACCGCCTCGTCCGGTTCGTGCGTGAGGCTCACCCGACCGCCCTCCCGCTGCGCCCAGTCGAGCACCGCCGATGGTGGCGGCAATGCTTCCGGGCAAGCGAGCCGCAACGCGAAGCCGAACCGCACCGCGGCATGCACCCAGCTCACCGAGACATTGTTGCCGTCGCCGCTCCACGCCACGACGGTGTCGGCGACCGGCCCCTTCTTTTCCTGCAAGGTCATGACGTCGGCCATGATCTGGCAGGGGTGCGAGGAATCGGTCAGCCCGTTGATCACCGGCACGGTGGCGTGCCGCGCCAGATCGGCGAGCTTCTCGGCATGGTTGGTGCGCATCATGATCGCGTCGACATAGCGCGACAGCACCCGCGCGGTGTCGGCCATCGTCTCGCCGCGGCCGAGCTGGCTGTCGGCGGCGCCGATCACGATCGTGTCGCCGCCGAGCTGGCGCATCGCCACTTCGAACGACACGCGGGTGCGGGTCGACGGCTTCTCGAAGATCATCGCCAGCGTCTTCCCTTCGAGCGGCCGGTCGTGCCGGCCGTTCTTATAGGCGACGCCGAGATCGATCATGCTGCCCAGATCGCCGGTATCGTACTGGTCGATGTCGAGGAAATGGCGCGGCGGGCCGGCCTCCGGCCGACCCCCGAGCAGGGTGGCGCCTCGCGCTACCGCCCTTATGACGCGGGCCATTCTTTTGCCACCTTGTGCAGGATGCCGAGCCCCTCGTCGATCTCGCGCTCGCCGACGATCAGCGGCGGCAGGATGCGCAGCACATTGTCGCCGGCGGTCAGGCAGAGGAGACCTTCGGCGCGCAATTTGGCGACGAAATCGCCGGCGGTCACATGACAGCGGATGCCGAGCAGCAGTCCCGAGCCGCGCAACTCGGAGAACAGCTTCGGGTAGGCGCCGACCAGCGCCTCGAGCTTGCCCCACAGCAGCCGGGAGGTGCGCTGCACCCGCTCGAAAAAGGCGGGGTCGAGCATCACGTCGAGCACCGCGTTGCCGCAGGCGACCGCCATCGGATTGCCGCCAAAGGTCGAACCATGCGTGCCGGGAACCATGCCGATCGCGGCTTTCTCGGTGGCGAGGCAGGCGCCGATCGGGAAGCCGTTGCCCAATGCCTTGGCAACCGCCATGACATCGGGTGGAACCCCGGCCCATTGATGGGCGAACAATTTGCCGGTGCGGCCCATGCCGCATTGCACCTCGTCATAGACGAGGAGCAGCCCGTACTCGTCGCAGATCGCGCGCAACCCCTTCAGATAGTCGGCCGACGGCGCGCGCACGCCGCCTTCGCCCTGCACCGGCTCGACCAGGATGGCGGCGGTCTGATCGGTCACCGCGGCGCGCATCTCGTTGAGATTATTGAACGCCACGTGGTCGAACCCGTCCATCACCGGCCCGAACCCCTTGAGATAGCCCTCGGCCCCGGCCGCGGCCAGGGTCGCGAAGCTGCGGCCGTGAAACGAGCCATGACAGCCGATCACCCGGTAGCGCTCGGGATGCCCGGTCTCGCTCTGATACTTGCGCGCGACCTTGATCGACAGCTCGACCGCCTCGGCCCCCGAATTGTTGAAGAACACGGTATCGGCAAAGCTGTTGGCGGTGAGCCGCTCGGCGAGCTTCTGCTGGCCGGGGATCTGGAACAGATTCGAGACATGCCACAGCTTCTGCGCCTGCGCGGTCACCGCCTCGATCAGGTGCGGATGGCAATGGCCGAGCGAGGTGACGGCGATGCCGCTGGTGAAATCGAGAAATTTGCGGCCGTCGGTGGCGTAGAGATAGCAACCCTCGCCCCGTTCGACGGCGACGTCCCACCGGCCATAGGTCGGCATAACAGCTGTAATCACGGCTACTCTCCTGTGCGATGAATGGCGGAAAACGGTAGAAGCGGCGCGAGCCTTATCGTCGTCGCCGTTCCGCCCGCGGCACGATCCCTCGCACCGCTACCCAAGGCCGGCTGATCGTGCCGGGATTGCGCATCATCGCCACTCCTCTTGCCGCCGCGGTCCGGCCATACCGGCCCAGACGGCTTCGAGCAGGAAAGCGAGAGACTATGGGGATCGCCCGCCAGCCTGTCAACGCGCCGCGCGAGCGGCTCAACCCGCCTTCACCGCCACACCCGCGGCGGCCTTGTGGCCGCTGACTTCGGCGCCGTCATCGGGGCTGAGGCGCAGAAAGCCGAACGCCGAGAACAGCGGGATCAGCGCCAGCAATAAAAAGACGATGCGGAAATCATCGGTGGTGACCCGCTCGGAGCCGGCGACCATCGCCAACAGCGCGGCGCCGATCGCGACGCCGAAGCCGCGCGCCAGCTGCTGCACGACGCCGCCGACGCTGGTGCTGCGGCTCAGCATCGCCCGCGGCACGTCGGCGTAGCTGATCGTATTCAGCGCCAGATACTGGATGCTGCGGATGCAGCCGGACAGCAGCACTGCCACGACGATGATCCAGGCCGGCGTGTCGGCGTCGAGCAGCGCATAGCCGGCGGTCACCGCCGCCGACAGCAGCGCGCCGCCGACCAGCGTGCGGCGAAATCCGAGGTGCCGCAGCAGCAGGCGCGAGAAGGTCCGCACGAACATCGCGCCCAAGGTCGACGAAAAACTCAACAATCCGGCCTGGACCGGGCTCAGCCCGAACCCGACCTGAAACAACAAGGGCAGCATGAACGGCGTCGCGTCGAGCCCCATGCGGCAGATGCCGCCGGTCACCGTGCCGATGTTGAACGTCTTGATTTTCAGCAGGGTGAGGTCAAGCACCGGCGAGGGGCTCCGCCGCGCATGCCAGCCGTAAGCGATCAGCAGCGCGAGAGCCAACGGGAAAAAGACGATGCCAGCGGCCGGTGCGATGATCGGCCGGCCGAGATTTTCGATCGCGAATTCCAGCAGGAACAGGCCGAGGCCGGCGACCGCGAAGCCGGTCAGGTCGAACCGCGCCGGCGCCGGGGCGCGGAAATTCTCGAACAGCCACCACGCCAGCACGCCGCCGAGGAGTCCGATCGGGATGTTGAGATAGAAGATCCAGCGCCACGAGGCATAGCTGGTCAGCAAGCCGCCGACGATCGGCCCGACCATCGGCCCGATCATCGCCGGGATCGTCATCCAGTTCATCGCCGAGACGAGGTCGGCGCGCGGAAAGCTGCGCAGCAGGATGAGCCGGCCGACCGGCGTCATCATCGAGCCGCCAAAGCCCTGCACGATTCGCATCGCGATCAGCATCGGCAGATTCGTCGCGAGCCCGCACAGGGCCGAGCCGCCGGCGAAGATCAGCACCGCGGCACAGAACACCCGGCGCGCGCCGAGCCGGTCGGCGATCCAACCGCTGACCGGGATGAACACCGCGAGGCTCAGCAGATAACTGGTGATCACCAAATTGAGCCGCAGCGGGCTCTCGTGGAGGCTGTCGGCCATCGCCGGGATCGACACCGCGATCATCGTCGAATCGAGCCCCTCCATGAAAAAGGCGCAACCGACGATCAGCGGGATCACGATTCGCAGCCGCGGCTCGGTGACCGTGCGATAGTTGGCTGCGTCGCTCAAAAGGGATGGCCCGGACAGAGTTCTGTTGTGATGATGATCATAGAATTGAGCCCCTGAACATCTGCCTGAACGCAGGCCAGAGCCGCTGACCAATGTACGAGTTCTCTTGCATCGTTCATGCCCGGGCTTGGCCCGGGCATCCCCGAGACCTGCTCGGTCGTTTCGGGGGCCTTGTGGATGGCCGGACCAAATCCGGCCATGAACGGCTGGAGCGGGTCGCCGAATGATCGGTGCAAAGCGCGGTGAGAGCGAACCGGCTTCGGTCGTGCCCGCCCTGCTCGAGAGATGGGCGCTTGGCTATCTCGAACGCTTCGCCAGCTCGGCCGAGAATCTGCGGCGAGTGTTGCGCCGCCGGGTGCGGCGGCGCGTGAGCGACGATGAAACAGCGCAACGGGCCGCGGCGCTGATCGACGACCTGGTCGAACGCTACCGGCGGAGCGGCTTGCTCGATGACGCCGCCTACGCCGCCGCCCGGGCGCGCGGCCGGCTGGCGCGCGGCGAGCCGTTGCGCCGGATCGCCGCCGGCTTGACCGCCAAGGGCATCGCCGCCGAGGAACGCGCCGCGGCGCTCGAATCCTTGCGCGAAACGGACCCCGACCCGGATCTTGCCGCCGCCTGCGCCTTCGCGCGCCGGCGTCGGCTCGGCCCGTTCCGCCGCGGCCCGGGCGATCGGGCCCGCGAGCTCGCCGCCTTCGCGCGCGCCGGCTTTGCCCGGCGCGAGGCGGAGGCGGTGCTGGGTTGCGCCGACCTCGATGCCGTCGCGGCGCTGCTCGACGCCGAGCGATCCTGACCCTCATCGGCGTTAGGACGCCGGTTCGCGCTCCCGCATCAGCTGCGCCACCGCCTGCGATTCCGGATCGGCCCGCCGTTCCAGCGCCGCGATGATGCGCGGCCGGTCCGCCGCCGGGCGGTTCTGGCTCAGCTTGAACTTGCCTTCGAGCCGGCTGACCGCGATCTCGATCCCGACGATGCCGTCCAGCATCGATTGCACATAGGGCTCCGGCAGCCCCTGCATGTCCCACGGCGCCGGCTCGCGTGCCTCGTGTCGCTCGGACAGCCGCCGCACCAGCTCGTGCAGCCAAAGCGGATCATCGATGCGCCGCGCCGGGCCATAGGCATGCACCGCGGCGTAATTCCAGGTCGGCACGGCCGGACCCGCCTCGTACCAGCTCGGCGAGATGTAGGCGTGCGCGCCGGGAAAGATCGCGAGCGCCTCGCCGGCGCCGCCGAGATCGGCGCCCTGTGGGTTGGCGCGTGCGATATGCGCCTGCAGATAAAACTTGCCGTCGCGGCGTTCGGCGAGGAACGGGATCTGGCTGGTGACCAGCCCCGCGGTGCCGTGCGTGACCAGCAGCCCGAAATCGTGCCGCTCGATATGCGCCAGCAACAAATCCTCGCGGGTTTCGGTAAAGGCAGGCGGCAGATAGACCACGTTTCATCCTCACGATTGCCGATCGGCGGCCGCGCTCAGCCGAAATGCTGAAACAACAGGCTGCCGATCAGCGCGACCCCGGACACCACCAATATCCCGCCCGAGCCGCGGTTGATCCAGACCAGATGATGCCGGTCGAACGACATCCGCAGCCTGCCGGCGCCAAAGCTCAACGCCGCCCACCATACCAGCGAGCCGAGCCAGACGCCGAGGACGAGGATCGCGGCGCGCCCCAAGGTCGCCTCCGCGCCAGTGAAGCCGATCCCGGCGAAGATCGCCAGGAAGGCCAGGATCGTGATCGGGTTGGTGATGGTCAGCGCGAAGGTCGAGAAATAATCGGACAAGAGGTCCTCGGGATCGCGCTGGGCCTGTGTGCCGGCGAGTGGATCGGCGATAAAGGCGGTAATCCCGATATAGAGCAGAAAGGCGCCACCGCCGACCCGCAGCCAGTCGCGATAATCGAGCAGCAGGTCGGAAATCACGGTCAGGCCGGAGGCGGCGATGATGCCGAACACCGCATCGGCCGTTGCCGCGCCGAGACCCGACAGGAACCCGGCCAGCTGGCCGTGAAAGATCGTGCGCCGAATGCACAGGACGCCGACCGGGCCGGCGGGAACGGCGATGATGATGCCGACCAGCAGGCCCTTCAGCAACAAAACCGCCAGCATCCGAGCGCGCACCCGCCATAAAATTGGCCGGCAGTCTCGATTAACCGCGACGGCGGCGCAACCGGGTTGCGATTGCGATGCATGATCTTCGGGAATGGGGATTGCTTCGTCGCTGCGGTCCCCGCAATGACACGCCTTTGACCGCCCCGCTGTCACTGCGAGCGAAGCGAAGCAATCTCCTTCACCTCGTCGAGCTGCGCTCGTGTCATACACGTCGCCCGAATCGCGCTATGCTGCGATCCATCCGATGACGCCGGGAGGTCGGCCATGAGCGACAACGAAGCGGGTGATGCCTACCAGTTCGAATTCGTCTCGATCGATGGCGACAAGCTGCCGCTCGCCGAATGGCGCGGCCGTCCGGTGCTGGTCGTCAACACCGCTTCCTTTTGCGGCTACACCCCGCAATACCGCGACCTCGAGGCGTTGTGGCGGCGCTATCAGCCGCGCGGCCTCGTCGTGCTCGGCGTGCCGTCCAACGATTTCGGCGAGCAGGAGCCGGGCACTGCATCCGAGATCAAGCAGTTCTGCGCGACCAACTACCAGGTCGATTTCCCATTGACCGAGAAATACCGGGTGGTCGGCGGCGCCGCCCACCCCTTTTATCGCTGGGTCGCCGCCCAGCTTGGCGAGGCCGGCGCGCCGCGCTGGAACTTCCACAAATACCTGGTCGGCCGGGCGGGCGAATTGGCCGGCGCCTGGCCGTCGCAGGTCAAGCCGACCGACACTGTCATCACGGCTGAGATCGAAGCGATGTTGCCGCCGGCGTAAGCGGCATCGGCGCGGGCTGATCGGAGGCGCCACGCGCCGGCAGATCCTGGGCGCTGGCGACGACCGCGATCGCCAGCCTCTCCTGCTTGCCGCGGATTTCGGTCTCTTGCCAGGCGAACAAATTGCGGTCGAGCCCGGCGCGGACGATCACCTCGTCCGACACGATCAGCTCGCATTCATATTCTTTTGTCAGCGTTTCGAGCCGGCTGGCGGTGTTGACCGCATCGCCGATCGCGGTTAGCGCGGCGGCGCTGCCATAGCCCATCTCGCCGACGATCGCGGGTCCGGCATGGATGCCGATGCCGATGCGCAGCGGCTCGGCCAATTCGCCGCGCAATGCCTCGTTGAGTTCGTCGAGCCGCGACGACATCAGCCGCGCCGCGGCGAGCGCGTCGCGACAACCCGCCGCGGCATCGCCCTCGATGCCGAACAGCGCCATGACGCCGTCGCCGATGAACTTGTCGACCCGGCCGCCGGCCTGTTCGACCGACCGGCCCATCGTGTCGAAATAGCGGTTCAGGATGAACACGATGTCGTAGGGCAGGCGGCCTTCGGCGAGCGCGGTGAAACCGCGGATATCGGCAAACAAGACCGCGATGTCGCGCTCTCTGCCCTCCGCTAGATCGACCCGGCGCGTGCCGTCCGCCGCATGCGCGAAGTGCGGCAGCAGCGGCGTCACCTCGACCGGCATGTTCGGCCGCAGCTGGCAGGCGAGCCGCACGTTGCGGCGCGCTCCGATGCGGTTCAGCACGCGCTGCTCTTCCTCGCTCGGTGGCGGCAGTCCCGGCAGGGCGGTGCGCACCCGCACCCGGCAGGTCGAGCAGCGGCCGCGGCCGCCGCACACCGAGGCGTGCGGGATGTGGGCAAGCCGACTGGCCTCGAGCACGCTGGTGCCGCGCAACACCTCGATCGCGCGGCCGTCGGGGTAGCTGATGCGGACGAGGCCGCTCCGGCGCTCCCAGAAATAACGAAAGGCGCGGGCGAGCAGGACCATGGCGGGCATGGCGAGGAACAGCCGGGTGAGCAAGCCGACGATCTGCTCGAGCGTCGCGCCGGCTTCCGGGCTTGGCCGCGCCATGTCGGCAAAGGCCTTCCGGGCCCATGTGGGATCGGCCGCCGCCAGCTCCGCGACATAACGGCCGGCTTCGAAGATCCCGAGCAACGCCAGGACTGGCACCAGCACCGCGATGGTCAGCGCCAGCTCGCGAAACCGCCCGTACCAGGGACGCACCCGCAGCCAGAAATGCAGCCCGATCATCGCGTGGCTCCAGGCGACGACCAGCACGGTCAGCTGGATCACGCCGAGCCAGGGCGCGCGGACCGTGTAGACCCACAGCACGAAACTGTAATCGTCGAGGCTGACGTCGAAAAAATCGGTCGCGACGCGAATGTTGACGACGTGCTCGAGGAGCAGCAGCGGGATCGCGAAGCCGAGCACCAGCTGCGCCCATTCCGCTCCGCGCAGCCTCAGGCTGCGGCGTTGCCACAATGCCCACAGCGCCAGCGCGTAATGCACGGCGAAGCCGCCGTAGAGTAGCACCTGCATCGGCCACTGCGTCCACAGCATGATGACCCAGCGCAAGGTCCGCTCCATTGCCGCGAGCGATATGAGGCCCATCGCATGGTTGAGCAGATGCATCGTCACGTAGGACAGCATCACCAGGCCGCTCGCGAGACGCAGCCGCCTGATCATCGCGGTCTGCCCCAATTCCGGCGCAATCGGTTGCTTGCTATCATCACTGCCGCCCTGTAACGCCGTCGGCTTTTCGGCCGCTGCGGCTTGCGCGGTTCGGTCGCGGTGCCGGCGCTTGCCGGAACCGGCAAAGCGGGCCGCCTGCTCGGGGGAGCGAGGGTATGCTGGAGATCTGCAATCTCGTCAAAAAATTCGGTCCGGTGGTCGCTGTCGACAATGTGTCGTTCAGCGTGCCGGCCGGCGAGGTGTTGGGGTTTCTCGGCCCGAACGGCGCCGGCAAATCGACCACGATGAAGATGATTACCGGGTTTCTCGCGCCGACCGCCGGGACTGCGGTGATCTGCGGCCACGACATCCAGACGGCGCCGCTCGCCGCGAAGCGCCAGATCGGCTATCTGCCGGAGGGCGCGCCCGCCTACCCCGATATGACCGCGGCCGAGTTCCTCGATTTCATCGCCCATATCCGCGGTTTTCGCGGCGCCGAGGCGCGGCGGCGGCTCGCCTACATCGCCGAGCTGATCCACATCGCGGATGTGCTGCATCAGCCGATCGATACCCTGTCGAAGGGCTATCGCCGCCGCGTCGGGGTGGCGCAGGCATTATTGCATGACCCGGCCGTCTTGATCCTCGACGAGCCGACCGACGGCCTCGATCCGAACCAGAAATACGAGATGCGCGGCATCATCCAGGCATTGAGCCCGCACAAGGCGATCGTCATCTCGACGCATCTGCTCGAAGAGGTCGAGGCCGTGTGCAGCCGCGCGATCATCATCGCCCATGGCCGCGTCCTGGCCGACGGCAGCCCGGCCGACCTGGCGGCCCGTTCCCGCTATCACAATGCCGTGCGCCTCGACCTGGCCTCCGGCGAAGCTCCCAAGATCGCCGCCGAATTGCAGCAATTGCCCGGGGTCGCTTCGGTCGAAATCGCCGCCGACAACGGCCACGCGACCCTGTGGGTGTTCGCGCAAGACGGCCAGCCGATCTCCGACGCGATCGTCAGGCTGGCTCGCGCGCGGGGCTGGCCGGTTACCGGCCTCTATGTCGAGCGCGGCCGTCTCGACGACGTGTTCCGCACCATCACCGCGCCGCAGCTGGCGCCGCAACCGGATCGCGCCGCCGCCTAGCTCGATGACCCGCACCTTCGCCATCTTCCGCCGCGAGCTCAGTGGCTATTTCGCCACGCCGCTTGCCTATGTGTTCATCGTGATTTTTCTCGTGCTCGCGGGGGTCTTGACGTTCTTCGTCGGTAATTTCTTTGAGCGCGGCCAGGCCGATCTGCAATCCTTCTTCACCTTCCACCCCTGGCTCTATCTCGTGCTGATCCCGGCCTTGTCGATGCGGTTGTGGGCCGAGGAGCGCAAGAGCGGCACGATCGAATTGTTCCTGACCCTGCCGATCCGGCTCTCCGAAGCGGTGATCGGCAAGTTCCTCGCCGCCTGGTGCTTCGCCGGCATCGCCCTGCTGCTGACCTTCCCATTCTGGATCACGGTGAACGTGCTCGGCGATCCCGATAACGGGGTGATCCTCGCCGGCTATCTCGCGAGCTGGCTGATGGCCGGCGCGGTGCTGGCGATCGGCGCGGCGGTCTCGGCGGCGACCAAGAACCAGGTCATCGCGTTTGTCGTCACCGCCGCGCTGGTCTTCGTGCTGGCGGTCGCCGGCACGCCGGCCGTGCTCGGATTGTTGCAGGGCTGGGCGCCCAGCGGCGTGATCCGGGCGGTTGCCGGCGCCAGCCTGTTCGGCCATTTCACCGCGATCACCCGCGGCGTCGTCGATCTGCGCGACCTCGTCTATTTCGTCTCGATCATGGTGGCGTTCCTCGCCGCCAACGCCGTGCTGATCGACCTGAAGAAGGCCGATTGACATGGCGCTGCCCGGCCTCGTCATGTCACGCCGCGCCCGCGCCTGGATCGCGCTCGCCTGCGTCGGGCTGATGCTGGTCGCGGTCAACATAATCGCCGGCCGCTTCTTGACCGCTCGCCTCGATCTGACCGGCGAGCGGCTCTACACCTTGTCGCGCGGCACGCGTCAGACCCTGGCGCGGATCGACGAGCCGGTCACCCTGCGCTTTTATTATTCGACGCGGCTCGGCGATGCGGTCCCGGCCTATGGCGTCTACGCCCAGCGGGTGCGCGAGTTGCTCGACGAATACGTCGCGGCGGCGAAGGGCAAGTTGCGCCTCGAAATCCACAACCCGCAGCCGTTCTCGGATGTCGAGGACCGTGCCGTCGCCTTCGGCCTCCAGGCGGTGCCGCTCGATCAACAAGGCGAGCAGGTGTTTTTCGGCCTGGCCGGCACCAACTCGACCGACGACCAGCAAATCGTCGCTTTCTTCGCGCCCGAGCGCGAGCGGCTGCTTGAATACGATCTGACCCGCCTCGTGCACAACCTCGCCTTGCCGAAGCGCACCGTGGTCGGGCTGATCAGCAGCCTGCCGCTCGAAGGCGACATGATGGCGGCGATGCGCGGCCGGCCGGTTCGCCCGCTGGCGATCATCGACCAGCTGCGCCAGCTCGACCGCATCGAGACGATCGGCGCCGATCTCGATGCGGTCCCCCCTGACATCGACGTCCTGATGCTGGTGCATCCGCAGAACCTGCCCGACAAGACATTGTTCGCGATCGACCAGTTCGTGCTGAAGGGCGGCAAGGCGCTGGTCTTCGTCGACCCCTATTCCGAGCTCCAGGCCGGCGAGCGCACCCAGCCCGGTGCGCCGGCCGACAGCGATCTCGCACCCTTGTTCAAAAAATGGGGGTTGCGGCTGCTGCCGAATACCGTCGCCGGCGATCGCCAGAACGCGATGCGGGTCGCGGTGTCGGCGGGCGGCGGCCGCGCCCAGGCGCTCGATTACATCGCCTGGCTCAAGCTGCGCGGCTCCGACATCAACCATGACGATGTGATCACCGCCGATCTGAAGCAGCTGGCGATGGGCTCGGCCGGCATCCTCGAGCCGGTCGAGGGTGCAACGACCAAGATCGAGCCATTGGTCACCACCTCGCCCGACGCGACGAAGATCCCGGTCGACAAGGTCGCGCCGCTGCCCGATGTCGCGGGGCTGCTGACCGGGTTCAAATCGGACCACACCCGCTACACGCTCGCCGCCCGGATCAGCGGGCCGGTCGAGACCGCTTTTCCCGATGGGCCGCCGAAGCCCGCCCCCGCAAAACCGGATGAGCCCGCAAAACCGGACGATCCACCAAAACCGGCCGACACCACTCCGCCATCCGGTTTTCTGCGTCGGTCGGCGCAGCCGATCAATGTCGTCGTGATCGCCGACACCGACATGCTCGACGACCGCTTCTGGGCCGATACCCGCGATTTCTTCGGCCGGCGGGTCACCGTGCCGTTCGCCAACAACGCCGATTTCGTCGCCAACGCGATCGAGGTGTTGGCCGGCGGCGAGGATCTCGTCGATCTGCGCAGCCGCGGCAGCTCGGCGCGTCCCTTCACGGTCGTCGAGGAGATCCAGCGCGCCGCCGACGAGCGCTACGCCGCCGAGCAGCGCGCGCTGCAGGACAAGCTGAAGCAGACGCAGCAGAAATTGCGCGAGCTGACCGGCAACGATCCGGCCAATCCGGCCAATCTGTCGCCCGAGCAGACCCGGACGATCGACGAGTTCCGCGCCGAGATGGTCGCCACCCGCCAGCAACTGCGCGCGGTACAGGCGGCGCTGCGCCAGGATATCGAATGGCTGAAAGCCATCCTCGAATTCTGCGACATCGCGCTGGTGCCGATCCTGGTGGCGATCGCCGCGGTCGTGCTCGGCGGCCTACGCCTGCGCCGCCGTCGCCGGCGTCAGGCGCAACCCGCGTTGGCGTGAGTGGCCGAATGGACGATTTGTATTTCGTCTACATCCTGACGAATGCGTGGAACACGGTGCTGTACGTCGGCGTAACGAGCGATCTGAGAGCGCGCATCTATCAACACCGCGAAAAGCTGCTGCCGGGGTTTACCAACCGCTACAACGTGTGGAAGCTTGTCTATTACGAGACGGGCAATGACGCCGCTGGTGCCATCACCCGCGAGAAGCAGATCAAGGCTGGCTCGCGCCAGAAGAAAATCGAACTCATCAATCGAAGCAACCCCGAATGGCGGGACCTGTATGAAGACCTATAAATCCAGGATCGTCATTGCGAGCAAAGCGAAGCAATCCCCCGCTGGATTGGCTAATCCGATGGGGATTGCTTCGTCGCTCCGCTCCTCGCAATGACAGTCTTTGATTAAGAAAGAACCCTTTATTGGTCATTGCGAGCACAGCGAAGCAATCCCCTAGCAAACAATGCAACCAAAGTCGTTCCTGCTGCTGCTCGGCGCCACAATCATCGTGGTCGCCGCCGCCATTTTTGCCCTCGCGGCCGGAGAGCGCGCGGCCAGCCCCGTGCCGCCCGGCGAACGCGCCCTGCCCGGTCTCGCGGCGAAACTCGGCGAGCTGGCCTGGGTTCGCCTGTCGCATGGCGCGACGAAGATCGATTTCGCCGCGATCGGCGGCCGTTGGGCGGTGGTCGAGAAGGGCAACTACCCGGCGGCGCCCGGCAAATTGCGCCAGGTGTTGCTCGGGCTCGCCGATCTGACCCTCGTCGAGCCGAAGACCGAGCGGCCGGAGCTGTTCGCCCGGCTCGATCTCGACGACCCGCCAAACGGCAAATCGACCGAGATCCGATTGAGCGATCGTACCGGCCAGGCCGTCGCCGAACTGATCGTCGGCCGGCATCGTACCGACCGCCTCGGCACCGGCAACGATGCCGTCTATGTCCGCAAGCCCGGCATCGACCGCGCCTGGTTGGCGCGCGGCTCGCTCGATGTGTCGGGCGAAATCGTCGACTGGCTCGACCGCCGCATCCTCGACATCCCCGCCACGCGCATCGCCTCGGTCAAGCTGACCGGTGACGGCGCCACGCTGGTGCTGAGCCGGGCGGAACCGGGCGACAGGTTCGCCGTCATGGGTGCGCCGGCAGACAAGAAGCTCAAAGGGCCGGCGGTTCTCGCCGAGCCGGCCGGCGCATTGGCCGCGCTCGACCTCGCCGACGTCAAGCCCGCCGCCGACCAGCCCGTGCCCGACAGCGGCGTCGCGGCCGCGTCATTCACCACCTTCGACGGGCTGACCGTCGATCTGCGGCTGTTCGCGCGCGACAATGCCGATTGGCTGGCAATCGCCGCCTCGGGAACGGATGCGGCCGAAACCGAGGCCAAGGCGATCAACAGCCGGCTCGCGGCTTGGAGCTATGCGGTCACGCCCGACCGCGCGAAGCTGCTCCGCACCCGGCTCGCCGATCTGGTCGAGCCCGCGAAAGGCTCGTGACGGTGACCACCATCGATGCGCCGCCCGCCTCGCCCTGCCTCGGGATCTGCCTGATGGATCCCGCCACCCGCATGTGCCGCGGCTGTCTGCGCACGATCGACGAGATCCGCGTCTGGTACGAGGCGAGCGCGGCCGAGAAGCGCGTGATCCTCGGCCGCCTCGAAGCGCGCCGCCGCAGCGCGGAGCAGCCCCGATGAAGAACACGATGCGGCTCTATGGCGCGCTCGTCCTGCTGCTCGCGGGTTGCGGTGGCGCTGCCGACTGGGCGAAGCCTGGTGTTGAGGAGGGAGCAGCGGCAGCCGCGTATCAGGATTGCCGAGGGCTCGCCGGAAGCGTGGTGCAGACCGACGCCGATATCGACCAGGACATCCTCGCGACGCGTCAGGGCGATTGGCAGCGCGCCGGCGTCGTCCGCCAGCAGACCCAAATCATGCACGAGCAGACGCGCGACCGTGCCGCCTCGATCATCGAATCCTGCATGAAGGCGAAGGGCTACAGCCAGAAGCGCTGAACACCGGCTCCGCGTTTCTCTTTAATTCCGCGTCCCGGCGAAAGCCGGGACCCACTTGTCGGAGGCACGAGCGGCTGAACGGTGGGTCCCGGCTTTCGCCGGGACGACGGTTTTGGGCTATCACCGGTCGCAGGAATGCGTCAGCGCGCCAGCGTCAGGGCAATCAGCGCGATCGCGCCGACGATGATCCGGTACCACGCGAACACGCCGAACCCGTGCCGGCTGACGAAATCCACCAGCCGCCGCACGACAAACAGCGCGGCGATGAAGGCGACGACAAATCCGACCGCGATTAGCAGCGCCCCGTCCGTCGTAAGGATCGCGCGGTTCTTGTAGAGGTCGTAGACGGTGGCGCCGAGCATCGTCGGAATCGCCAGAAAGAAGGAAAACTGCGTCGCCGGCGCGCGGTCGACGCGCAACATCATGGCGCCCATGATCGTCGCGCCGGCGCGCGACACCCCGGGGATCATCGCCAGGATCTGGCAGCAGCCGATCCCGAGCGCCGTTCCCCACGACAACTGGTCGACGTCGTTGACCGCCGGCTGCGGCCGCACCCGCTCGATCAGCAGGATCAATAAGCCCCCAACGATCAGGCTGACAGCCACGACCCAGGGCGAGAACAGCACGTCCTTGATGATCCTGTAGAGGAGCACGCCGACCACCGCCGCCGGCAGGAACGCGATGATGATATTGGCGACAAAGCGTTGCTGGGTGCGCTGCGTCATCAGCCCCGCGGCGGCGCGCAGCAGCCGCTCGCGATACACCCAGCATACCGCCAGAATCGCGCCGAGTTGGATCACGATGTCGAACAGCTTGCTTTCCGGCCCCTCGATGCCGAGCAGCCGGTCGGCGAGGATCAGATGGCCGGTCGAGGAGATCGGCAGGAATTCGGTCAGCCCCTCGACGATGCCGAGAAGAATGGCGGAAGCAAAAAGGGCGGAGAGCATGGCCTCCATCGGTGCTGCCGGTGTCGGCAGCGCCTGCCGATCCGATGGCGGCGTAGCCGACCCGGCTCGCGGCTGTCAAGGCGACCCACTGCCGCTGGCGAATCAAGGTTGCTGCGCGCCAGATCCGGTCCAACGCTCCGGCAGGAGCGCTATGCCAGCGAGCACCGCCGCTGGGAGAATCAGGGCCGCGGCATCCCACCGCGCGGCCAGCGCGCCGATCGCCGCGCCGGCCGCGTAGCAAACCAGGATGGTCAGGACGATCGGAGCCTGCGTTTCGCGCTTGCCCGGCTGGCCCGGCACGGTCTCGGCGACGAGGCGCTCGCCCAGGCGCTGGATCTCGCCGGTGACGAAGCCGACATTGACGGCAACGATACCGTGCGTCACCGCTTCGTTCTGCATCGCCATCGCCGCCGCCAATGCCGGCACCGCGGCGATGCCGAGAAGACCGGTGGCGGCCATGAGCATGATCGCCGCCTCGATCAGCAGCGACAGCCGCGGCGATTGGTGGGTACGAAGAAGCAGCCGCGCGACCAGGATGCCGAGAAAGAAGGCGACCAGCAGCGAGACGCACCACGCCGCCTCGCCCCATCGGCCTTGCGCCGCTGACAGTCCAACCTCGACGAGATTGCCGGTCATGTTGGCGGCAAAGGCGCCGCCCAGCCGCAGAAAGCAGATCGCATCGACATAGCCGGCGATGCCGGCGAGCAGCGCTGCCCAGAGCAAATCCGGTCCTCCTGCAGACGGAAACGGCCGAAGATCCCTCTTCAGCGGTACCGGTTATGCTAGAACCGGCAGCCGAAGGAGAGCCGATGAACACGAACCATCCTGCCAATATCGATATCGCCGCGGCGCTTGCCGAGGCGCAGGAGCTGTACCGCGGGCGCAACCCGAAGAGCCTCGCGCAGTACCAGGAAGCCTGCGCCGCGATGCCCGGCGGCAACACCCGCTCGGCGATCTTCGTCGATCCGTTCCCGCTGACGATGACGCGCGGCGCTGGTTCGCATCTGTGGGATCTCGACGGCCACGAATACGTCGATTTCCTGTCGGAGTTCACCGCCGGGCTGTTCGGCCATTCGCACCCCAAAATCCGCCGTGCCATCGACGAGGCGCTCGACAGCGGCTGGAACCTCGGCGCGCAGGGCGCGGCCGAGGCACGGTTCGCCGCGGCGATCTGCGACCGGTTCCCGTCGATCGAACTGGTCCGGTTCACCAATTCCGGAACCGAAGCCAATCTGATGGCGGTCAGCGCGGCGCGCGCCTTGACCGGCCGCGACAAGATCCTGGTGTTCGCCGGCGGCTACCATGGCGGCGTCTTCTATTTCCGCGGCAAGGGCAGCGCGGTCAATGCGCCGTTCGAGTTTCTGCTCGGGGAGTACAACGACATCGAGGGCACCCGCGCCCTCGTCGCGCCGCACCGAGACGATCTGGCCGCGATCCTGCTCGAGCCGATGCTGGGTGGCAGCGGCTGCATCCCGGCGACCCGCGAATTCCTCGCCGATCTGCGCGCCTTGGCGAGCGAGACCGGCGCCGTGCTGATCTTCGACGAGGTCATGACCTCGCGCCTGGCGCCGGGCGGGCTGCAGGAGGTGCACGGCATCCTCCCCGACATGACGACCTTGGGCAAATATGTCGGCGGCGGCATGAGCTTCGGCGCCTTTGGCGGCGCCGCGCGCATCATGGAGTGGTTCGACCCGCGCCGCGCCGACGGTTTCCAGCATGCCGGCACCTTCAACAACAACGTGCTGACGATGAATGCCGGTCATGTCGGCCTGACCGAAATCTACACCCCGGAACAGGCCCGCGCCCTCAACCGGTTCGGCGACGGGCTGCGCGAGCGCCTCAACGCCATCGTGCGCCGCCGTGGGCTGGCGATGCAGTTCACCGGGATCGGCTCGATGATCGGCGTGCATATGACCGACCGGCCGCTCCGCTCGGCGGCCGACGCCGCGAAGGGTCATGCCGGCCTGCTGGATCTGTTCTATTTCGACCTGCTGGCGCGCGGCGTCTGGCTCGCCAAGCGCGGCATGATGGCGCTGTCGATCGCGCTCGACGAGGCCGATGCCGGCAAGCTCGTCGCCGCGGTCGAGGAATTCGCCGAGACCCGCGCGCCGCTGTTCGAGGGAGGCCAACCATGAGTGACGAGCGCGCCACCCTCAGGGCGAATCATCGCGTCGCTTACTTCAACGGCCGGATCGTGCCCGAGCGCGAAGTGGTGCTGCCGTTCCGCGACCGCGGCTTCAAATACGGCGATGCCGCCTTCGACATGACCCGCACCTTCCATGGCCGGCCCTTCAAGTTGAAGGAGCATGTCGACCGGCTTTATCGCTCGCTGCGTTATTTACGAATCGACCCCGGCCTCAGCCCGGCGGAGATGGTCGCCGCCAGCGAGGCGGTGCTCGAGCGCAATCGGCACTTCCTGACGCCGGAGACCGATTACTGGGTCGGGCAGCGGGTGTCGCGCGGGGTCGATGCGGTCGGCGACGAAGGCTGGGAGCACACGGGACCGAATGTCATCGTCGAATGCATCCCGCTGCCGCTGAAAAAGCGCGCCCCTCTGTTCCGCGACGGCATCGACATCGTGGTGCCGCCGACCCGACGGGTGCCGCCCGATTCGCTGTCGCCGCGCGCCAAGACGCACAATTACCTGAACCTGATCATGGCCGATCTCGAAGCCAAGGCGCAGGACCAGGACGCCTGGTCGGTGCTGCTCGATGTCAACGGGCATCTCGCCGAGGGAATCGGCAGCAATATTTTCCTGGTGCGCGACGGCGCGGTGCTGACCCCGCACGAGCGCTGGGTGCTGCCCGGGGTGAGCCGGGCCGCGGTGATCGAGCTGTGCGGCCAACTCGGCATCGCGTGCCGTGAGGCCGATCTCGATCTCTTCGATGCCGCCACCGCCGACGAGATCTTCATGACCTCGACGAGCCTGTGTATCTGCCCGGTGCGCAGTATCGGCGGGCGGCAACTGCCGGCGCCGATCCCCGGTCCGGTAACGCGCCGGCTCAGCGAAGCCTATTCAGAGCGGGTCGGCTGCGATTTTGTCGCCCAATATCTGGCGCATTTGGCCTGAGCTGCACGCAAAGCAAAAGGGCGCAGCCTGCGGCTGCGCCCTTTTCTGATCAGAGACCAGACGGCGATTAGCGGCTCGGCGCCGTTGTCGTCGTCGTGCTGGTGGTCGTCTTCTTCGTTACGCGATGCCGCACGTGACGGGTCTTCTTCTTCTTCGAGACGTAGTGCCTCCGCGTCGGGGCCGGCGCCACATACGGCTCCGGCGGCGGTGCCGGGGCATAGGCCGGCGGTGGCGGCGGTGGCGGCGGCGCATTTGCTGCCGTATCCGACTTTGAAGCGCAAGCGGCGAGCCCGAGCGCCGCCAGGACGCTTAACACAACCAATGGGGTAGCTCTCTTGACCACGATCTTCTCCCAAGCTGAGCGGCACGACATGATAATAACATGCACATAGCACTTCCGTTCATTCGACTAAAGCGGTGAAATGCAAAAACCGACAGGTTGAGGGCGGGGTGCGTCATTTTCGCTGCAGGTGTTGCACGAGAGCGACTGCGCCGCCGGCCCCGCTGCCCGAATCTCCAGCGTCAGCGCGGCTTGTGGCGCAACCGGAAATGGGCCTCGACTGTGGCCGGGCCATCGGCTGTCACGATGTCGCGGCCGATCAGATCGATCAGATGCGCCAGCACCGATCGCCCTGCGGCGCGGCGCAACGAGGGGTTGAGCCCGACGTACAGCCGCTCCACCATCTTGTCAGCCGTCTCGATACCCGATTTGAGGCAATCGATGATTCCAGACTCGCGCTCGCGGCGGTGGGCGATGAAGGCGCGGACATGCCGTTGCGGCTCGGTGATCGCCGGGCCATGGGTCGGCCAGAACACCGTATCGCGTCGCACCAGAAGCTTGTCGAGCGATGCCATATAGGCGGCCATGTCGCCGTCGGGAGGCGCGATGACGCTGGTCGACCAGCCCATCACGTGATCGCCGCTGAACAGGATGTCGCTGTCTGGCAGGGCAAAGCACAGATGGTTCGAGGTATGACCCGGCGTGTGCACCGCCTCGAAGCGCCACTTGCCGCCCTCGACCCACTCGCCGTCGCGCACCACGATGTCCGGCGTGAAATCCCAGTCGCCGCCTTCCTCGACCCCGGCCTCGCCGCGCTTGCCGCCAGCATGCGGCCCGAAGCCGTAGGTCGGCGCGCCGGTCGCTTCCTTCAGCGCCTTCGCGGCCGGTGAATGGTCGCGATGGGTATGGGTGACGAGGATATGGGTGACCTGCTCGTCGGCGAGGCTCGCGACCAGCGCCGCGATGTGCTCTTCCAGATCGGGGCCGGGATCGATCACCGCGACCTCGCCCTCGCCGACGACATAGGTGCCGGTACCCTTGAAGGTGAACGGCCCGGGGTTGCGCGCGACGATGCGGCGAACCCCCGGCGCGACCGGTTCGAGCCGGCCGTATTCGAAGGCGATCTCGTGGCGAAAGGGAATGTCGACAGCCATGGTCGGTTCGCCTCAGCATGAATGCTCGCCATCGATGCCATTCCGGGCCGGCCTTGTCGAGCCCACCTCCGATGAGACGATGTCCGCCGAAGGGAGCCGCAGCATGAAGATCAAATTCGATATCGACTGCGCGCCGGAGGAATTGCGCAGCTTTTTTGGCCTGCCTGACGTCCGGCCGATGCAGGAAGCGCTGCTCAAGGATGTCGAGGAGCGGATGCGCGCCAGCCTGAAGGCGCTCGACCCCGAGACCATGTTGAAGACGTGGCTGCCGGCCGGGCTCAAGGGCTTCGAGCAATTGCAGGAGATGTTCATGAGCCAGATGGCCGGCCGCCCCGGCGGCGGGAAGAAATAGCCGTGCCGGTCGCGCTACGGACGCCGCGCCTGCTGCTGCGCGAATGGCGCGATGAGGATGTCGAGCCCTTTGCCGCGATGTCGGCCGATCCGGCGGCCATGCGGTATCTGCGGCCGCTCGATCGGGCGGCGGCCACGGAGTGGGTCGTGCGAATGCGCAATCACTGGGCTGCGCACGGCTTCGGCAACTTCGTCGTCGAACTGCCGGGCGAGGCGCCGTTCATCGGCGTGATCGGCCTCAATCACGTGCGCTGGACATTGCCGTTCACGCCAGCAGTCGAGGCGGGCTGGCGGCTGGCGCGCGCCTACTGGGGACAGGGTTACGCGCTGGAAGCGGCGCGCGCCGCGATCGAAGACGGGTTCGGCCGCCTCGGGCTCGCCGAGATCGTCGCCTACACGGTGCCGGCCAACCGCGCCTCGTGGCGGGTCATGGAGCGTCTCGGCATGACCCGCGATCCGCCGGAGGATTTCGACCATCCGAGCCAACCCAAGGGCCATCCGCTGTCCCGTCACGTGCTCTATCGCCTGCGCCGGCCCGAAGCATGAGCGGCGGCGTCATCTATTTGGTGCGGCACGGCGAGACCGAATGGAACCGCACCCGCCGCTACCAGGGCTGGAGCGACTCGCCATTGACCGAGCGCGGCCTCGCCCAAGCGGAGGCGATCGGCCGCCTGCTGCGCCGCCTGCCCGATGCGCAATCGGCCGAATTGGTCGCCAGTCCGATCGGCCGGGCCCGCCATACCGCCGAGATCATCCGCGACCGCCTCGGCCGCAGCGAGCCGTTGCGCTTCGACGACCGTTTGCGCGAGATCTCACTCGGCTCCTGGGACGGGCTCGACCGCGCCGAGATCGCCGCGCTGCGGCCGGGCATCTTCGACGGCGACAACTATCATGAATGGTATTTCGCCACGCCGGATGGCGAAAGTTATGAGGTCTTCGCCGGCCGCGTCGCCGCCTGGCTCGCCGAGGCTGCTGACTGGCCGCTGATCGTCGTCACCCACGGCATCGTCACCCGCGTCCTGCGCGGCCTCTACGCCGGCCTGCCGCGCGCCGCCGCGCTCCGACTGCCCGTGCCGCAGGACCAGATCTTCCGGCTAGCGAACGGAGGCATCGAGGACATCTCCGTTTAGCGGCTGTCATTGCGAGAAGCGGAGCGACGAAGCAATCCCCATCGGGCTAGGCTCAACGCCGGGGAGATTGCTTCGCTTCGCGCGCAATGACAGCGGTAAGCCGGTCCTACAGCTTCTGCGGCGCCAGCTTCAAACTCGGCGCAACCAGCTCGTCCTGCGCCGCGACCAATGCCAGCTCGTAGCGGCCGAGCCGCATCGTCGTCTCGATGACCCCGTACATCGAGGCCGCCGTCGCCGCCAGCGCATCCGCAAGGCTCTCGCCACGCAATAGCCGGCCGAGAAACAGCGCCGCGGTCACGTCGCCGCAGCCATTCAGCATGACCGGCAGGCGCGGCGTATCGACCGCCCAGACCCCGTCCGGCCCGGCTGCCAGCATCGCCAGCCGGTCGCCCTCGACCTCGATGCTGGTGACCAGCACGATCCTCGGTCCGAGTGCACCCAGCGCCGCCGCCGCACCGCCGGCCTCCGCCACTGTCGCGACGGTATGTCCGGTCAGGTATTCCAGCTCGAAGCGGTTCGGCGTGATGATGTCGGCCAATGCCAAGGCGCGGTCGCGGAAGAATTCGGCGATCCCGGTGGTGACATAGGACCCGGTATCGACATCGCCGATCACCGGATCGCAGCAGAACAAGGCCCGCGGATTGGCCGCCCTGACCTGTTCGACGATGTCGAGCAATACCGGCCCGGTCGTCGCGTCGCCGAGATAGCCGGACAGCACCGCGTCGATCTGCGGCAACACGCCGAGCGCCGCCACCCCCTCGAACAGCTCGGCGATCTGCGCCGCCGGCACGGCCGCGCCGCGCCATTGCCCGTGCCCGGTATGGTTCGAGAACGCCACCGTGTCGAGCGCCCACGCCTCGATGCCGAGCCGCTGTAACGGAAACACCGAGGCGGCGTTGCCGACATGCCCGTACGCGACCCGCGACTGCACCGAGAGCACCGTCGGCATCAGCGCCGCCGATCGAGAGTGTCGAAAACGTTTTTGAGGCTGAGAAACACCACCAGCCCGCTGGTGACGAACAGCGCAACCCCGGCGATGTGCAGGCTGCCCTCTTCCGAGCCGGCGGCGACAAACAGCCCGGCGAGGCCGAGCGCCGCAAACACCACGATCGCCAGCACCAGATTGCGCAAATCGTCGACCAGCAGCGACCCCGACCAGTCCCCGGGCATGCCGTCGAGCCGCAGCTTCAAGCGAAAAAAGGCGAGGGCGATCGCCGTCAGGCTCAGGGTCAGCCCGGCCGTGTAATCGCCGCGCTCGCCGCCTTGGCTGGCGAAATAGGCGCCGACGATCGCCAGCAATCCGAGCACGACGAACTCGGCCCAGAAGCCGAACCACGACCAGTATTCCCGGCCCAATCCGTCGGAGCGTTCATTCGACTGCAGCATGTTCGCCTCGCTCCTCCGCCGCGCGCCTCCACCCCAACCCTTCCCGCTTGCGGGGAAGGCAGGGACCCGCGCCGCAGGTGTGGGAGGGTGGGGCTGCTGCTAGGCTCCTGCCAATCCGCCAATTACGGATTATATCGGCAAGAACCTGGTAAAACCCAATCCG
>Ga0210400_10000596_pt1 | contig 39456 bp, 30 predicted proteins | sample IncBWH26MmetaG_FD_155456 | JGI IMG/M metagenome (GOLD analysis project Ga0210400, IMG submission 155456) | Forest soil microbial communities from Barre Woods Harvard Forest LTER site, Petersham, Massachusetts, United States - Inc-BW-H-26-M | ecosystem: Environmental > Terrestrial > Soil >... | reverse complement strand
AGACTCCGCCCAGGAAGATTGCGAAGGTAGTCTCGAATGGCAAGTACATTCCTACCGCTACCAGCATGGGGCTGCGCACCTGCATCATGATCATGGCGATGCCCATGAAGATGCCGACAACCACGAGGGGCCAAGGCATGTCTCCGCCCACAACCCCAACCGCCAGCGTGGCCATGAGCCCGGCTTGAGGGGCCGCCAGTTCGCGGCTGCCAAAACCGAACGACTTATTTAAGAGCGCGAGCGGAAAATACATGACCAGACTCGCCACGACTACAGCCACCAACTCGGCCACCTGAATCCTGCGCGGGGTGCCGCCTAAAATGTAGCCGACTTTGAAGTCCTGTAAGAGCTCACCGGCGACGGCTGAAGAAACGCAAACCACTGCAGCCACGCTCAGCACGGCTAAGACGCCCGATGTTCCCGAGACTCCCAGCGAAACCATGAGCAGGGCGGCGATGAGCAGAGTCGAAAGGGTCAGGCCGGAAATCGGGTTATTCGAGGAACCGATGAAGCCGACCAGGTTTCCAGAAACCGTGGCAAAGAAGAAGCCAACAACCAGCATCACCAGCGCCGCCAAAACTGCCGGCCATACGAGCCCGGTCATGTGCACGTAAAGAACGCACATGAACACGAACATCAGCGCGATCAAGCCAAAGACGGCCTTCGAGCTCATGTATTGCTCGGTGCGCGAAAGTTCAGCGCGCTGGTCCGAGGTCTGGCGCAAATCGCTGAGAGCTTTGCCGAAGCCAGCCGTCAAACTCCTGCCCATTTTGAACAACGTGTACGCCGCTCCGACGAGCATTCCGCCGACGGCGATCGGCCGTACCACGAACTTCCACACTGAAATCGCCATGGTGGTCCAGTCATCTGGCGTATCTGCGGGAAGATACTGTTTGATATGAGGGCCGAGGAAAAAAATGAGCAGCGGGACCATCAATCCCCACGCCAGCACGCCGCCCGCGAACTGGATGGACGCGAGTCGGAGCCCGATGATGTAGCCGACGCCCAGATAGGCGGGGCTAACACTGGGGGCGGCAAAGGTACTTGTTCCGCCCGCCGCGACGATATTCTTGCTTCCGGCAAGACCAAGCCGGACTTGGCTGCGTCCCAGACCGCCCACCGCAAAGTGAAAATCCTTGCCGGCGGCGAAGAGTCCGAAGCTTCCGAGGATGTACACAATTCCGCCAACCCCGATGTTCCAGAAAAGATATTTCGCAGCTTGCGCGCCGCGTTGCCCGGCCTTATGAATCTCGGAGGCCGCCACCGACTCGGGGAAGGGCAGCTCAGGGTCTTCCACCATCACGCGTCGCACCAAAGAGATAAAGAGGACCCCCAGGATGCTCCCTACCATAATCAGTGCGGTCGATTTCCAATAGGAATCGAAGGACCAGAAGGATGGCCAGACCCCGGCAAGCACGAATGCCGGTAGGGTGAAAATCGCACCTGCCGCAACCGACTCACCGATGGACCCCGCCGTTCGAGCGATATTTTCCTCGAGCAACGATCCCTTCCAGGCTCGCAACACCGCCATGGCGATTACCGCTGCCGGATACGTAGCCGCGATGGTAATGCCGGCACGTAAACCGAGATAAGCATTGGCTGCACCGAGGATAACCGTCAGGATCAGACCAAGAAAAATCGCCCTGAAGGTCAACTCCTTCATTTCCATGGTTTCCGGGACGTAAGGGCGGTGCTTACGGATAGTTCCGGGGGTATCCCCGGCGGGAGTGCTCATACGAGGATCCTCGTGGTCACTAGGGATTTCATGGCCGACTCACAGTAACAGCGACGGCGCACCTTAACATGTCGAATACCAGCTTTACAAGTGCAACGGTCTTACAGCGCAAGTGTTTGAACGCAGACTCGCCCTTTTATTCGCAACTTTACATCCTAATGAGAGTTAGAATGAATCAGGGCTAGAATAAGTCTGTCCAGGAGGTATTTTGTGACTCCCGATCCCAGCCCATCCTGGAGCCGGTTTTTGGAGGAATTCCATTGCCGGGGATGTGGAGCACATGAAGCATATCGCTCCCGTCCTCGCGGATTCTTTGAGAAACATGTGCTTCCGTTTTTGTTGCTGCAAGCGGTCCGCTGTGAGCATTGCCATCACCGGGGCTATGTCTTGCGTACGATTCCGGCGCTCGAACGGGCTGAGGCCGAACGCAAGCAGTCACAAAGTGAGCAGCAATCTGGTTCGAAGTCCGGTAGCCGCGTTGCATAGGGTTTACTGCGCGGCTATACTTAGTTGGTAGAGCTCGGCAAAAAGTGTCATCGGCTTGCCGGGTGCTGGAGGCCGTCTTCAGCAGTAGTAGTAGCGGTACTGGGTTTCGAATACGGGCTGCCCAGGGCCAAGCGGCGGACCATGGGTTGGCAGAGCATGGTTTCACCGGTTGGGCCACGCACGCTGCTGCGAGTTTATTCTTCACTCTTTTTCCAGCCGATTGCCGCATCTGTGGTTTCCCACTCCTTAGAATTTCCCGACTTCCCGTTTGTGAAAACTGCTTGATCGCGCTTCGACCGTTGAAGGGGTCGTACTGCACGGTTTGCGGAGAAGCCTTGCACATCCCGGCCTATATCGTTGGCTTAGTAACGGATGGCGGAGAGACGGGCCGTTTAGACGCGGATAGTGGGGCGGACCGCATTGAAGTGGAGACGCGGTGCCTGCTCTGCCAACGCGCTGATCCTCCATTCGAGCGGGCGGTCGCCTACGGAAGCTATGACGGTGGGTTGCGTGACTTGATCCATTTGCTCAAGTTCCAGCAGGTGCGTCCTGCGGCGGATGTTCTGGGACGCATGCTGGCAGAAACGATTGGCACACTGGAACAGGTGATGCCTCTCGGAACAATTTTCTCCAGCACGATCACGGTTGTCCCCGTTCCCCTGCATACGCGAAAGCAAGCGCAGCGCGGATTCAACCAGGCAGAGATGATTGCGCGGGGCGCGCTGAAGCAACTGTCGCGTCCGAAAAGATTCGATCTTTGCACGGGCATCCTGCACCGTCGCCGCGAGACCGGAAGCCAGATTGGCTTGACTCGCCACCAACGGCGGGAGAACATGCGCGGCGCTTTTGCAGTGAGCGATCCAACTCGGATATTGAATCGAAACATCTTATTGGTCGATGATGTCTATACCACGGGAACTACGGCCTCGGAGTGCGCACGGGTTCTTCGTCGCGCGGGGGCAGCGCGGGTATGGGTGGCGACGGTAGCGCGCACGTTGAAGATTTCTGACGTCATCGCGTTACCGGAAAATCTGCTGGACGAGGTCAGTGAGAATTGCCGGCGCACGGCGGCTCACGGTTAGAGATTCATGTCGTTGCGATTACACAATTTCGGTGGCAGCATGCGCTCGCACCTTCCGGCCGCGATGCTTGCGTCCGGCATACATCAGGAGAGTGACGGCCACGCTCTGCATCTGCCCGTGCTGGTGCTGAACGCCTCCTATGAGCCGATCAATGTTTGCGCCGCGCGGCGTGCGATCGTGCTGGTTCTGAAGGGCGTCGCCATGACTGAAGAAGAGAATGGACACTTCCTGCATGCTGCCCGCGTTGCCATGCGCGTGCCCTCGGTGATCCGGTTGCTGGAATATCGACGCATTCCGCACCAGTCGCGGGCCCTGTCGCGGAAAAACATTCTGCTCCGCGACCGCAACACCTGCCAGTATTGCAGCACCACGCTTCCATCCGGCGAGCTTACTCTCGACCACGTCATTCCGCGCTCGCGCGGCGGCCTCTCCACGTGGGAGAACCTCGTCGCCTGCTGCCATCCCTGTAATCGCCGCAAGGGCAACCAGCTTCCTCACGAAGCCAACATGAGGCCCTCGCGTGAACCCCGGTCTTTCAATCTCCACACCAGTCGTCACATCATGCGCTTGATGGGGCATTCGGATGACAAGTGGAGAAAGTATCTTTTCTATTGAGGTTGGAACCTACCCCCGGTTACCTTTTCTGAAACAGCAGCGGCGCGAAGTGCGCCAGATTATCTCGCCACACCATCCATGTGTGCATCCCTGGCGTTTCGATTGCCGTCACTGGAATGTCCTGGGACTTGAGCCAGGCGATGAACTTGCGGTTTGGGGTGATGAGGTCATCTTGCGTGCCGCAAGCAATCCAAAGCAAGTGCAGACCGGCGGTCTTCCCACTTAGCGCCGCAAGCGCATCCTTTTCGCGGCGTCCCATCGCTGAACTGAATCCTCCAACCCAGCCGAATTGCCCGGGGTGAGTGAGTCCGATCGTCAGACTTTCCAGGCCGCCCATGGAGAGTCCGGCAATCGCCCGATCATTCCGGTCGTTCGAAACGTGATAACCGGACTCTACCTGCGGCAGTATTTCGGTGAGCAGTGCCTGGCTGAAAAAAGCCACATTGTGATCGACCGCAGCGTCATCGTCCCACACTCCACCGCCGCTGGTCACAAACTTCATGTCGCCGTAGCCGAGTGGCATCACCACGAGCATCGGCGCCGCTTTGCCTTCGGCAATCAGGTTGTCGAAAATAAAATTTGCCTGTCCCACTGCCGTCCAGCCGCTCGCCATGTCACTCCAACCGTGCAGCAGATATAGCACCGGATACGGCTCGACCCTTTTCGGATCGTAACCCGGAGGCGTGTAGACGTAGTACTCACTTTGCCCGTCCACCAGGCCGCTCACAACTTTGGACGTATAGAAATGGTGATGGACCACCCCGTGAGGCACTTCGCGCGCGTCCCAAAGCTGGGGGGATCTGCCCGGTACGGTCACCAGGTTCCCGACATAGATCAGGTTCGGCTTGGTGACTGGATTCTTCGGATCGATTTGGGGTCGACCATCGACCTCAAAGCCGTATCCGTAAATCTCCGGCGGGAGAGGAGGCGTGACCACGCTCCAAACTCCGTCGCGGTCTTTCTGCATGGCGAGTGGCTTGCCCGCGCCTTCGAGGCTAAGCAGAACCTTGCCAGCTGCAGGGTCTTTGAAGCGGAAGGAGATGCTTCCGTCGGGGTGTACTTCGTTGGATTTGAAAGAAGGAGACGCTTGCCCGTGCGCCAAAACGGAAATCAAGAGTGGCATGATTAGAGCACGAGAAAGAATTGTGTTTGTTGGAGGCAACGCGAATCGAGGTTTCACACCCGCTAGTCTATCGATTCGTTTTCGCCGCCACCAGCCAACTTTCATTTGAAGACCGGCTTACTGCGGCTTCTGCGGCTCCGGCGGATTCTGATCTCCCGCCTTCGGCTCTGCCTTCTTTACTTCCTGGCCTTCGTAAGTGATCCTCGATTTTGATCCGAAGCGCCGGTAGTTTGTGTACTTGATGATCTCGCGGATCTTGATGTCCCCCATTGAAAACTTCAGCGTGTCTTCGGCGCGCGTGTAGGTGGGGAACCAGTACTGGCCGTCAATCTGTTCGCGCCAGGTGGTGAACTTCGGGAATAGGTTCTCGTTGCCCTTCTTCTTCCGGATGTCGGGTACGGTCTTGCCATACGTTTCCACGATTTGAAAGTCGTGGTCGTCCACCCAGATTCGTCCCTGGAAATAGCGCTTCTTGCCGACAATCTGCTTAGGGGCAACATCGAAAACATAAGTATTCAATTCATCCTGTTTCTGCTGGCCGACGTACAGGATGTCGTATTCCCCGATTTCATCTGAGGTCAACACGAAGGGGAGGCGGTTCTCGATGTCGTCGAAGTCTTCTTGCGTCATCATCAGGCGCTGGAGGGTGGGCTGCGGCGCAAAGACCACGTTCTTAATCTTGCGTCCCTTGTCGTCGAATGTCACATCGAATACCTGCTGGTAGGACCCATCCGGGGTGTCGCCGTCGAGCGTCATAACCTTGACGTCCTGCCGGAAGGTGTATTGATCGCGCGCTTCCTTGAACGCTTTTTCTTTGTTGGCGAAGCGCGTGATAATTTCCGCGACAGTGATTCCCTTAGGCTCGGATTTGTCGAGGGCGCCTTCCTGTGCGCGTGCCACCGCAGGCAACATAACGATAGACAACAAGAGGCTCAGCAGCGCGGCCAGAGAAAGAACGAATGGGAACATCAACCGCGCAGGTCTGGACTGGAATGTCATAGCCCTTATTCTAACGAAAAGGGGAGCACAGAAAAGTTAACGGCAGCCTCCACCCCCAGAGCCGCCGTGCAAACGACCCTTGGGAGGGGGTGGAAGACTGCAGTTCTGCCTACTTCATTGGATGCGGCGAGCGTATGAAGGTTAGCTGGATTTACTTTTCTTTACCTTCGCGTCGTTGCCCTCGCACTCTACCGGTGGAGCGACGGGCGTGTAGCCCGTCCTTGGCAGCCAGGTGGCCGGGCGGGGCGCCCGGCTTTCCAGTGGCAAACGCCTCTAGCGCGCGTTCCGCATGGCCCTTGCCATCGCCCACTCGACCAACCCCGGAAATAACTGGTACAGCTTTATGGCTGGAATCATGGTCCAGGGTACGACGACTTCGCGCTTTCTTTTGCGATAGCCGCGATAGGCTGCTCGAGCCACTCGCTGAGCCGTGACGCCTTGAACCGATTGCGGGCGCACGTTGAACTGGCGGTCAGCTACAACGTGCTTGCCGAAATCGGTGCGCACGTAGCCCGGACAGACGGTAAGCACGTTGATATTGTCGCGTTTCAGCTCAAGTCGCGCGCCCTTCCCGAGAGCGTTCATGGCGAACTTGCTGGCAGAGTATATGGCCATGAAGGGTACGGGGATGTGTCCGGCAACGCTTGAAATGTTGATGATGTCCCCGCCGCCCGCTTCGCGCATGGCGGGCACCACCGTCTGCATGCACGCGATGGTGGCGAAGAAATTGGTTTCGAACAATTCGCGGCACGCGGACATGTCCATATCGGCGACCGAGTCGCGGATGCCCACGCCCGCGTTATTGATCCACACATCCACGCGATCGAAGTGGTGCAGCGTTAGTGCAAGCGCGCGGCCGATATCATCGCGATTACGAACATCGCAGGCCATGGCGAGCGTGCGCTCAGTGTGGCCAACCCGGTGGCGGGCAGCCTCGGCGCGACCGGCATCGCGCGACAACAAGGCCACGCTGGCGCCTTCATCGGCAAAAACTTTGGCAATCGCTTCCCCAATTCCCATGGAAGCCCCGGTGACGACGACTACTTTCCCTGCCATGTCCATGGCGACCCTTGTATCGTGTGGGGGGCCGCAAGTCAACGTCAGCAAGTTCTCAGTTCCCAGTTCCCAGTTCTCAGTGGGAACCAAGTAGTACTGGGTTTTTCTGAGAACTGAGAATTTTTGTAATGGCGTAAAATCGTCAACACTGGAGGCGCCGTGAGTTCGTTGTTGCCCATCTTCCCGCTCGAACTCGTGCTGCTGCCGGGCGTCCCCCTCCCGCTACATATTTTCGAACCGCGATACAAGGAGATGATCGCGGAATGCCTGGAACAGAAAAAGCCGTTCGGGGTGGTGCGAGCGTCTTCCGAAGGAGTCGCCGACATCGGCTGCACGGCCGAGATCATGTCCGTCACCAAGAAATATGACGACGGGCGCATGGACATCCTGACGCGCGGGGTCGATCGGTTTGAGGTGATCCAGGTCAACGAAGATCGATCGTTCTTGCAGGCTGAGATTTCGGTGGTGCAGGATGAAGATGAAGACGAAGACCAACCCAATATGCCGGCAGCCCAGATGGTGACGCAAGCCGTGCGCCTGCACGCGGAAATTGCGAAACTAGCCGGCGAAGAGCCCTCCGGACCTGACGAGCACGCCGGCAATCTTTCCTTCCTACTCGCCGGATCGCTTCCGCTCGACCTCGATTTCAAGCAGAACCTGCTTTCGACTCTGTCGGAAACGAGGCGTCTAGAGGCGGTGGTCGGTTATCTCGAGGCGATTCTGCCCGGTCTGCGGCGGGCGTCAAAGGCGCGCTGGAATTAATTCTCGTAGAGACACGGCATGCCGCGTCTCCCACCGCGCTCAGGATCACGAGGCAAAACCCATTGCTACTTGGTAGTCGAGCGCCGCCGGTCGCGATCTGGTCTGCAGCGGCATCCGGCCCAACAAAGGCTAGCTGACCGCCTTTTTCTCGAACTGCCGCAGCCCGACAACCAGCAGCAGAATGTCAAAGAAGAGCAGAGCAATGAGCACCGCTGTGATCGATAAATGCGGGAACTGGGGAACCAAAGTGGCGCGCATTCCTTCGCTTGCATACACCAGCGGGTTGATGAGCACAAGTTTTTGCAGGATGGGAAAAGTTTTTAGAGCGCTCCAGGGGTAATAAGTGCAACCAAAAAAAATCATTGGGGTAATCACCATGCCGAACATCAGCCCGATATGCTGTTGATTAATGGTGCATCCCAAGGCCAGTCCTCCGCATGCGGAAAAGGTAGCCACCAGCACAATGATTACGGCAAAGCTCAACGGAGCGTGAATGCTGATCTCTACTCCGGGCCGAAGCACGAGCCACGCTAGCGGGATAACAATCAGCCCGGCTACCAGCGCTTGCAGCATTCCGGCGATAACTTTCTCGATCGCGATCCAGGCAACGTCGATGGGTGCGAGCAGGCGGTCTTCGATTTCGCGGGTCCACTGAAACTCGGCGATGAGGGGCATGGCGACCGCCCAAATTCCGGTAAAGACCATGCTGATCGCGATAATGCCGGGGAGTAGAAGGCTTTTGTACGCTGCCGGCAGATAACCGCTGCCGACCATCACCCGGCCGAAAATGAACACAAAGAGCAGCGGCTGCAGGAAGGTCTGCAGAAGGAGTTGAATCGCATTACGCCGCGCTACGTGGGCGTCGCGCGCCAGCATTGCGCCAAAGGTTTTCCAATTCAATCGCGGAGGCTCCTTCCGGTGTGGTGCAGAAAAAGATTTTCCAAACTCGGCTCAGAGATGTGAACGTCCGAAAGTTCCGCGCCTGAGTTCGCAGCCAGGTTCGCGATTTCGGGAATCAGAGAGCCGCCGCGGTCCGCATAAACGTCAACCCCCGTGCTGTCCGCGGCTCGTACCTCGCGGACTCCCGGCAGCGCCCTTAAACTTTGCAGCATATCCGCACTTTGATTCCCGAAACGAAGGCGCAGCACGAATCCTCCAGGGATTGATGCCTTCAATTGCACTGGTGTACCGGCGGCAATAACGCGGCCGTGGTCAACGATCGCCAGGCGTTGGCACAGCGCGTCGGCCTCTTCCATGTTGTGAGTTGTCAGCAGAACGGTCTTTCCCGCCTGGTGGTATTCGCGAATAATCTCCCACAAGAGAATCCGGGTTTGAGGATCGAGCCCGGCACTCGGCTCGTCGAGAAATAAAACCTGCGGATCGTGCATCATCGCGCGGGCGATGGAAAGCCGCTGCATCATTCCGCCCGAAAAACCGCGCACCATCTGATTTGCGCGCTCCGTGAGCTTGAACTTCTCGAGCAGAGCGTGGGCGCGCTCATTCCTCTGCTTTGATCCAATTCCAAAATAGGCAGCGTGAAAAATGAGGATCTCGCGGGCGGTCAAAGAAAAATCTAAATTGGGGCGCTGCGGCACAACACCGATCAGGTGCTTGACCCGGGTCTGTTCCTTCCACACCTCGTGCTCTCCAATCCAAGCTTGGCCGGAGGTTGGCCGTACCCGCGTGGTCAGGACTCCGACTGTGGTGGATTTGCCCGCGCCGTTTGGGCCAAGAAGGCCGAAAATCTCCCCGGGAAGAATCTCGAGTGAAAGTCCGTCGAGAGCCGGAATTTGGGTCTTCGGCTGCTTGTCGCCTTTCGCATCGGCGCGCGCAATAAAACCACTGGCAGCACCTAGCGGCGGGGAGGAGCTATAGATTTTTCGCAGGTCCTGAGTACGAACACCAACGGCCATTCCGAGGAGTCCTCAAATGCTGTAAGCAGCTGAAATTCTTGGAAGTATATCTCAGGAGATGGCCCTGATGGTGATGCCCTGATCAAATCCCCGCCGAATCAGTTTTTACTGAGAGCTAATGGCTGAAAGCTGCTAGCGTTCCCCAGCGGTATAATCTGCACAAGGCTGTGTCCTTCGGAGGTTTCCCACCATGAGTTCCGCGCGAACTCTCGGCGAATTGCGCCAAAGTCCTTTTACAGAGCAGCGTCTCGCTTCGCGGCGGGTGAAAGATGAGCTGCGCGAGAACCTGATGTCGCGGCTGCGCGAGGGCAGTCCGATATTTCCGGGCATTGTAGGATACGACGACACGGTGGTGCCTCAGATCGTGAACGCGATTCTCTCGCGGCATAATTTTATTCTCCTCGGATTGCGCGGACAGGCAAAGAGCCGAATTCTGAGGGCGCTGACGGCGCTGCTTGATCCGCAGATGCCATACGTCGCGGGCTGCGAGATCCACGATAATCCGTATGCCCCGATCTGCCGGCGCTGCCGCGAACTAATTGCGAAAGAAGGAGACGCCACGCCGATTGCCTGGCTGACGCCCGAGCACCGCTACGTAGAGAAGTTGGCCACGCCGGATGTCACCATAGCGGATCTGATTGGCGATATCGATCCGATCAAGGCGGCGCGCGGTGGGCACGAACTATCGAGCGAGTTCACCGTCCATTATGGACTGCTGCCTCGCGCCAATCGCGGAATTTTTGCGATTAACGAGTTGCCCGATCTAGCGGGCAAGATTCAAGTCGGACTCTTCAACATCATGCAGGAAGGCGACGTGCAGATTAAGGGGTATCCGATCCGGCTGCCGCTCGATGTCGCGATTGTCTTCAGTGCGAACCCCGAGGACTACACCGCGCGCGGCAAGATCATTACACCCCTGAAGGATCGCATCGGGTCCGAGATTCGGACGCACTATCCGGCGACAGTGGAAGAAGGCATCGCGATTACTGTGCAGGAAGCCTGGATTCAGCGCGATGGCTCTCGGCTGCATATTCCGAAATATGTGCAGGAAGTGATCGAACGAATCGCGTTCGCGGCGCGTGACGATAAGAAGATCGACAAGCGGTCGGGTGTGAGCCAGCGCCTGCCAATCTCAGCGATCGAGAATGTAGTTTCGAATGCCGAGCGGCGCGCGCTGACGCACCGAGAAAAATTTATCGTGCCGCGGATCAGCGACATCTACGCAGCACTACCGGCGATTACAGGCAAGCTGGAACTGGAGTACGAAGGTGAGATGAAAGGTGCGGATTACGTAAGCCGCGAGCTGATCCGGACAGCGGTCGCGAAAGCGTTCGATACTTATCTTCACGGCGTCAATATGAACCAGGTGGTGCAATGGTTCGACCTGGGCGGCGAGATTCAACTCAGCGATAACGCAGCAGCACAAGACGTGCTCGAAGGCCTGAGGGAGATCCAGGGCTTGATGGAGAAACTCGGCAAGCTGAGCGTGAACGCGAAAGACAGCGCCGAGATACAGGTGTCTGCGGCGGAGTTCGTCCTGGAAGGGCTGCACGCCCACAAAAGAATCGGACGCAACGAAGAGCGCGTGTTCACGGCGGGCGAGAAGCCAGTAAAGATCGCGGAGAAGCCTGTTTTTGAGCGGGACGATTCGGAGTTCGGACGGAAGCGAGGGTTTAATTAAGTTCTCAGTTCTCAGGGAGAGCGGGTTTTCCCAGAACCGAGAACTGAGAACTCTGGTTATGAAGCGAATTAGATATAGCAAATACGTTCCCGACCCGGCCAGCGAAATGAGCATGGAAGACCTGCTCGGTGCGCTCTCGGACTATTTTCTGCAGAGCGGGTTCAACGATAATTTCTGGTACGAACTGCCGGAGGGCGAGCAGACACTCGACGAGTTGCGGCGCGCGCTCGAACAAGCATTGCTCAATGGCGAAATGTTTGACGAAGAAATGCGCGACCGGCTCCTGCAAATGCAGATGGACGGCGAACTCGAGGAATTGATCGAGAAGCTGATCGAGCGCATGCAGCAAGAAGACTACATTTCGATCGATCAACCTCATGATCCATCGAAACAGTCGAGTATGGGAGGACAGGTCGGCGATGCGCAGCAGCAGGCGAAGTTCGAGATCACCGACAAGAGCCTCGACTTTCTGGGATTCAAGGCCCTGCGGGATCTCTTGGGCTCGCTAGGCAAGTCGAGTTTTGGACGTCATGACACGCGCGACATGGCGACCGGCGTCGAGGCAAGCGGCGCCTCGAAACAATATGAGTTTGGCGACACGCTGAACCTCGACATCACGGCGACGCTTTCTTCGGCGATCCAGCGCGAAGGCCTTGGGCTTCCTCTGAACCTCGAATATCGCGACTTGCAGGTGCATCAGTGCGAGTACCAATCATCGTGCGCGACGGTGCTGATGCTCGACTGCTCGCATTCGATGATTCTGTATGGCGAAGACCGCTTCACTCCGGCGAAGAAGGTTGCGATGGCACTATCACAGCTGATCCGGACGCAGTATCCCGGAGACTCGCTGTCGCTGGTCTTGTTCCACGATTCGGCGGAAGAAGTTCCGCTCTCGCAACTGGCGCGGGTGAAAGTTGGCCCATACTACACGAACACGCGTGAGGGTCTGCGCCTGGCGCAACGCATTCTGCAGCGCCAGCGCAAGGACATGAAGCAGATCGTCATGATTACCGACGGCAAGCCCTCCGCGCTCACGCTCGAAGACGGACGCATTTACAAAAACGCGTTCGGCCTCGACCCGCTTGTAGTCAGCCAGACACTCGAAGAAGTTTCGAAGTGCAAACGGGCGGGTGTGCTGATCAATACGTTCATGCTGGCGTCGGAATATGGGCTGGTGCAATTCGTCCAGAAAGTAACGCAAATGTGCCGCGGCAAAGCCTACTTCACGACGCCATACACGCTCGGCCAGTATCTGCTGATGGACTACATGTCGCGGAAGGCGAAGACGATTCACTAGCGATTGCAGAAACCAGACGTCTGATTACGGAAGTAACACGCTCCGTGCCAGCCTGGGCGCGTCTCGGTGTAAGATCGCTGCAAGATTCCGTTCGGAGACGTTATGAAACGAATTGCCGCTTTCATGCTGATGATCGCCTTAAGTGTTGCGTGTTCGATGCCGGTTCAGGCTGAAGATACCGCCGCCACCGCCGAAAATATGCGCCGGTCTCGAAAGGCGGCAAAGGACCAGCAAAAAATGTTGAAGAAGGCAGACAAGAAACAGCGGAAAGCAATGAAGAAATACGAGAAGGCGCAACGGAAGGCGGTCAAGAAGCAGAATCGTCATCTAGATAGCCCTTCGCGTTAGCGCAGGGCTTCCCGGTCATCTTGTACGCTTAGCGGGAGAAACGATGTCGCCAGTGATTTGACCGGTTCCCACCAAGAAGGTATCCCGTGCTTAGGCCTCCTTATAGTGCCCGTACGACCTGACGATATATCACAATCCACAGTGACCCCTCGCACATCCGCCTGATCCAGAACGCGCTACGCTAATTGCACTCCCAGGACCACTCCCGGTCCAGTTTCCTCCAGAAAGAGACTCGCTATGCCTTTGTCAAGACGCGTGATGGTTGTTGTTCTCGTCTCCCTGTCGAGCTGTGCCGCCGCGCAGCAATCCGATCAAGTCATTGCTGAACGCGTTCTCGGTCCACAATGGAAACAGCTTTCGCGCCGGGCCGGAATGATATTCGCTGGCACGGTGCTGACTGCCCCACCGCTCACGTCCGCGGCCCAGAGTGTGACAGCCCAGACTCTGGCAACCGATCGGTCAGTTCCGGCGGGCGTCCCGGGGACGTCGCCAGCGATCCAATTAAGGTTTCGTGTGGATCGGGCGATTGCCGGCGTCGAGCAGGGCCAGATTCTCACGATTCACGAGTGGGCGGGAGCATGGTCCATGCATCGTCCGATGCGCAGCGGCCAGCACATTCTGATCTTCTTGTATCCGCTGGGTCGCCTGGGTTTTACCAGCCCAGTGGGCGGATCACTCGGCCAGGTTGCGCTCGACTTCACCGGGAGGGTCGTGTCTAAGGAGGGGCAGGAACCTCTCGCAGCAAATGGTGGGCAAAACGAATCGCATTCGCAGCCATCTGTACCTGCCGATACGCGTGGCGTCAGCGTGGTTCAACTGGAGCGGGCCATACGCAGCGCCCGAGAGGAGTGAACATGGGCTCGCGAATTCTGGCGGTTGCCGTTTTTCTGATTTGCAGTGCCGTTGCCAGCCGCGCCGGAGGGCCGGCTTTCGTCGCCGGCTCCGGCTTCGGTCCGGGAGTCGAAGGCCATCCTCTGATCTGGGCGAATGGCTCCGTGCAGTACTTCACCGACCAGGGCGACCTGAGTCCGATCCTCCCTAGCGCGCAAGCCGATGTTTTTGTTGCCGCCGCCTTCATTCCCTGGACCGGCATTTCAAGTGTCGCCCTCACTGTATCGCAGGGAGGACATCTTGCCGAAGACGTTAACGGTGGCAACATAGCCGCCGCCGTTAACGGAACGATCACCGCCCCCGCCGATGTCACATCCGCAGCCACGGGCGCTCCAGTTGGAATTATTTATGACTATGACGGAACGGTCACCGATGCGCTGCTAGGCCAAGGCGCGGGAGAGTTGGCCGATTGCTTCACCAACGCCGTCTTCGGCGGTCCGGACAACTTCACCACCGGCGGCAACATTGTGCACGCGTTCGTGGTGATCAACGGAGTCTGCGCTTCCACCAGTGCGCAACTGCCTGACGTTCAGTACCGGCTGATACGCGTCCTGGGGCGTATTTTCGGCTTGGGATGGTCGCAGGCCAATCTGAACGTGTTGACGCGAAAACCGCCTCCGATTGACGCTGATTTTGCAGGATTTCCGCTGATGCACTTTATTGATCCGATTTCGTGCGTGCCCATCAGCCTCTGCTATCCCAATGCGGCCGTCCCCAAAATGGACGACACTAACGCGCTCGCACGCCTTTATCCAAGCAATGTAAACCCGCAACCGTCGGGCAGAATTTACGGCAGCGTGTACTTCACCGATGCATCCGGGAATGCAGTGCAGCCGATGCAGGGCGTTACCGTGGTGGCGAGGCTGCTAGTCTCGGGCCAGCCCTCGCGGCAGTATGTCGTCACTTCCGTTTCTGGATTCGCATTTCACGGCAACGCGGGCAACATTATCAATGGATACCTGGACGCAAATAGCCTTCGCTATGACCGGTGGGGCTCCAGTGATCTCGCCCTCGAAGGCTTTTTCGATCTCGGCCAACTGCCGATTCCTACCGGACAAAACATCGCCCTGTACCAGTTAAGCGTGGAGGCGCTGGACGCGAACTGGTCCCTGGGCGTTGAACCGTACGCCCCCACACAAGCGGCATCGTCGGGATCATTCGCTCCGGTTGTCGTCACGATACAGAATGGATCGAACGTAGAGCGAGACATCCTAATGTTGCAGAATGAAATCGCGCAAGCGCACCCCGGCAGCGGATCGACTTACGCGCTTCCGGCGGCGCTTCCACAGGGCGGCGGATGGGGCTCTTGGATCTCCGGTTACGGGAGCGCCGACTGGTTCGAGTTCACAGCGCAGGCAAATCGGACTGCTTCGGTCTCGGTGACCGCCCTCGACGAAAAGGGCCAGCCTACCGAAACGAAACTGTTGCCAGTGATTGGGATCTGGCAATTGAGCGACCAGAGCGGTAATCCCGCGCCCGCGTCCACGCCCTCGGCGTTCAACACGACGACTTGGGGAATGAGCCGCCTCGATGCGCTATTCACCGTGTCAGATACGTTCCGAGTAGGAGTGGCCGACTTCCGCGGCGATGGTCGTCCGGATTATTTCTACCGTGCCAGCTTGCTTTATTCGGATACGGTGACGCCGGCGCGCATCAGCCTTGCTGGCGGCGTGGCCAATCTGAATGGCACCGGCTTCATTCCGAGATTGCAGGTGATCGTCGCGGGCAACAAAGGCAACACGCTTTCGGTGTCGGCGAGCCACATTGAGGTGGCAATGCCTGCTGGATCACAGGACGGAACTGCTTCGATCCAGGTCACGGATCCCGTGAGCGGCGCGTTTTCCCAAATGGTCGGTGCGCTGACCTATGGCGCGCTGTCGACAGATCTCCTGCTTCTGTTGCAAGGTGGGGAGCCTGCAACTCCGGTTGGGTCTGCAGCTGCCAATGCCATCCGCGTGCGCGCGGTTGCAGCCGATGGAATTACGCCGGTGAGCGGGGCGACCCTCGCCTGGAGCGCGACCAATGGCTCGCAGTTTTCGGCGTGCAACGGAGCTTCTTCCTGTTCGGTGCTGAGCGATGAAGCGGGAGAGTCTTCCAGTTGGGTGACTCCCACCGCGACGGGACCGAGCACGATCACGATAGCCCTGGCGCCAGCGTCGTACTCGCCGCCGCAATCGCAACAGGCCACGGTGGTGGGGACCTCGTCCGCGCTTGACTTGGTGGCGGTGGCGCCGACACGCTGGGTTGGACAAGGCGCGACGCTCTCTGTTCCGCTCGCGGTTGAAGTGCTCAACCTGGGCGTGCCTAAGGCGAATCTGGTGGTCAATTTCGCCGTCACCAAGGGGACGACTTCGCTCTCAGCGGGCAGTGCCACCACCAACGGTACGGGATTTGCGACCATTACGGCTCAACTCACGAATCAAAATGCGGATGTTCAGGTGAGTGCTTGCGTCGCTCCGAACAACGCGCCCTGCCAGACTTTTACTTTGTTCTCCACGCCGTCTTCTCTCTGGACGCTGGAGACGGTGAGCGGATCGTCGCAGGTTGTGCCGGCAGATCAGTCCTTTCAGCCGCTGGTTGTGCGGGTGACCGACGGCTCGCCGGCGGCAGATCCGGTGATGGGAGTGAATGTCACCTTCAAAACCACGTTGGCACGGGTCCCGGAAAATGGTATACCCGTTATTCTCGGATCGTCGCAGACGCAGGTCACGAGCACTCTGGACGGCCTCGCCTCCATGGTGCCGTCTGCCGGAAGCGTGGGCCCGTGCGATGTGTTCATCGCGGTGCTGGCCGGACGATCGACCGCGCAGTTTCAAATGGAGAGCGTGGCGGCAATAGTTCCGGGTGCACCCCCGAAAAATGGACACCCAACACCTCCGTCCGCACGGCGCGGTCGGCAATTTGGGGCGCCAGCGGCCGCGTCACGAAGCGTGCCGGAAATGCTGTTCGTGTTTCCGCAAGGCGATCCAGGAAACGAACCGGCGGTGGATTCGAACGCAAGCGCGTGCCCGGAATCGCCCGCTGATGATGCTTGTAGTGATCGAAAAACGCCAGCGGCGGCCAGTCCAGTAAGCGATAACTCCGTGCCCCCGTCATCTGCAAGATCAAAGCGAGCCAAACGCAAAGCTGCGAGGAAGGCTGTGCGGGCGGCAAGCGACGTTGCGCCCGCTGCGCCTAGTCCAGTGGAGAACCGATCTAATATTTCTTCAAGCCCTTCTTCAAGCAGTCAGCTCCGTGTGGACCAGCGAAGTTGCCGCGCCTTGGCCGGCGATGGGCCATTTTTCTGATTCCGCGGCTAAGTCAGGACTTGGCAGGCTCCGAAAACACTCACGTAGGGACAGCCGCCCTCGGCTGTCCAGCGAGCGAAGCTCGCCTTACTTCTTAGTCCACTGATCTACCCAGTCGTTGACCGTCTTGTACCAGAGCTGCGAATTCTGCGGCTTCAGAACCCAGTGGCCTTCGTCCGGGAAATAGAGCATCTTGGACGGCACGCCCATCGTTTGCAGCGTGGTGAAAAGCTGGAAGCCTTCGCTCACGTCGAGGCGGTAGTCGAGCTGTCCGTGGATGACAAGCGTCGGCGTCTTGAAATTCTTGGACGAATTGCGCGGAGACCATTTGTTGTAGACGTCATGATTCGTATACGGCGTGCCCCCGAACTCCCAGTTGTTGAACCAGAGCTCTTCAGTCGTGCCCCATGCCGAAAATGTATTGAACATGCCGTCGTGCGAGACGATGCACTTGAAGCGGTCGGTGTGGCCGAGAATCCAGTTGGCCATGTATCCACCATAGCTGGCGCCCAGCGCGCACTCGCGGTCTTTATTAATGAACGGATAAGTCTTCTCGGCGTAGTCGAGCCCCTTCATCAGGTCTTCAAACGGAGCGCCGCCCCAGTCGCCGTTGATCGCGTCAGTAAACTTCTGCCCGTATCCGGTGGACCCGTGGAAGTTGATCATGATGACTACGTATCCGTTGGCGGCGAAGAGTTCGGGATTCCAGCGGAAGCTCCAGTCGTCTCCCCAGGCACCCTGCGGGCCGCCGTGGATGAGGAACTTCACGGGATATTTCTTGGTAGCGTCGAAGTTCGGCGGACGGACCAGGAAGCCTTCGACGCTGTCGCCCTTAGCGCCGGTGAAGAAGAAGGATTCGATCTTTGACATGCTAGTTTGGGACAGTAGGCTCTCGTTCACTCGAGTGATCGCCCGATCCTTGTTTAAGGTGCAATCCTCTTTCCCTGGATCAACTTCTCCGGTCTTAGCGGGGCAACCGTCGCCGCCCGCATGGCTGGCGTAGATTTCGTTCGGCGCTGTGATCGACATGCGACTGAACACCAACGTCTTGCCGTCAGGGGTCACTGCCAGATCATCGTTGTACCCGCCCACAAGGACGCGTTTGGGAAACGCAGGCCGCCCCTTACTGGATCCAACGGCCGGCCTTGTGTCGACGGCATAGATGAGGCTGTGGCCTTTGTGGTCTGCACTGAAGTAGATCATTCTCGAATCCGGCGCCCATGTGAAGGTTCCGGCCCAGTGATCAAAACCCTCCGTTAAGTCTGTCTTCTCACCCGTCTTCCGGTCGTACAGCATTAGGCGAAAGCGGTCGCTCTCGTATCCCGGACGCTGCTGCGCGCGGTAGGCGATGTACGTGCCATCGGGCGAATAGTGCGGCGTCGAGTCGCTGGCGGGATTGTCGGTGGTGATGTTCTTGGCTACTCGGCCATTCACCGGGACGATCCAGAGATCGTTGTTGGTGGACGTGGCTTCGACCTTGTCGTGGTTCGAGGTGTAGCAAATCTCCTGCCCATCGGGCGAGAAGGCGTAGTTGTCCTGTCCGCCGAGTGAGAACACGGGCGCGTCGTAGTCGCCGAGCGTGAGGTCGCGGGCTGCGCCCGCTGGACAGCCGGGGGCGGCTGTCCCTACGCAAGCATCGGCGGCGACGACAAAAATGTGGCTGCGCTTGCCCGCTTTGTAGGCATTCCAGTGGCGGTAGAGGAGGCGATCAAAGACCAGCGCCTTGACCTTCGAGTCTTCCGCCTCTTTCACTTTTTTCGTATTGCAGGCGACTTCTGTGTCAGGCGCGCCGTCGCACTCGGGATAGACATCCGAGGTAAAAAGAATATTCTTGCCGTCGGGCGACCAGAGTTCTCCACCGGCCTCGGTCGCGATCGAAGTGAGTTTATGTACGCCGGCGACTGTGCCAGTTGCGCCATCGAAATCGGCAATCCAAATTTGCGAGCCGCCTTCTTTATTCGAGATGAACGCGAAGCGCTTGCCATCCGGCGCCCAGCGCGGGCGATCGCCGTCCTGATCGGGGATGAGTACGCGCTCGCTTGCTGGCCCTGAGCTTTGCTGGACGGGCGGGACGCCCGTCGCTCCATTATTCGTATTCAGAGGGACGATCCAGATGTGGGAAGTCTTCTTGTTCGCGGCCAGGTCCACATCGACAGCGGCGAAAAGCACCCACTTGCCGTCGGGCGAGGGCACAGGCTCGCCGACTCGCTTCAGCTTCATCATGTCTTCGAAAGTGAAGGGATGCTTGGATTGAGAGAAGGCGGGAAGAGAGAAAATCAGAACGAGAAGAAAAGTAAGACGGCGCATGGCGTGCCTCCGCGAAACAAGAGAGTGTAGCACTGCGAACAAGGTCAGAGGTTAGAGGTCAGATTGCAGAGGTAAGACTCCGCGGCCTGTGATTGTTTCACCTCTGCAATCTGACCTCTAACCTCTGCAATCGCCTCACCCCAGTTCTTCCAGCATGGCTGTCATCTCTGACTGCGCGTGGGCGTTGCCGGTGCGTCTTGCGGAGGAGATGCCGTCCACCAGCATTCGCTTGGCTTCATCGACCCGGCTCGCCTTGGCAAGCGTCTGCGCCGCCATGAAGTATGCGGGTGTGTAATCCGGATTTTTCTCAATCAGCGTTTTGAATTCCTGCAGTGCCTGGTCGATTTGGCCGCTGTTCGAGTACTCCTGCGCCAGTCCATAGCGCGCAAACGAATCCTCGGGATTCGCGGCGAGAATTTCGCTTAGCATTGCAATGCGATCCATAAAAAGTTCTCAGTTCTCGGTTCTCAGAAAAAACTAAAAGCTAACAACCAATAGCTAAGAGTCAAAAGCTGCTCTCCATTCATATCACGACCCGCGTTTCACGACCCGCGTTACAATGGGCTTTCTCCGAGGGACCAACTTTGGCTTGCCCTTTTTTTGTGCCGCGGGAAATCGTGAACGACGGCTCCTGGCCGCATCCTTCGCGTCTACCGCTGGGAGCGGGATGGACAGGAAAATGCTCCGCCTCGGGGCAGGAAGTAGCAACATCTGACACGCACATCCGGGAATTCTGTAACCTTGGCTACGCAACCGCCTGTCCGCATCTTCCGCAGCGCCGTGACTGGGATGCAATTCGTTTTTCGGTCGCCGGTTCGAGCCGGGAACAGGTCACGATCTGCTTTGTCTGCGAGTTAGACCACGCTCCGATCGAAAATGGGAAATTAATTTTCGACTTGGCGAGCGAGGCTTGGCTCAACGCGCACACGGACCCGCGGGTGCTCACCCTCGCAACCTGCTATCTCCAGACATATCGCGCCCGGCAGACCGCTGTCATTGGGTAATCGTCTATGAACAACGACCACAAAGCGAAGCTAATCCCCCGGCCGGTGCGAGAATCGATCTCTGAAATGACGGAGATCGTGCTGCCTAACGATGCCAATCCGTTGAACGCGCTGCTTGGCGGACGCCTCATGCACTGGATCGACCTCGCCGGCGCCATGGCCGCTCACCGGCACTCGCGCCAGTACGTAGTGACCGCTTCTATCGATCATCTGGACTTTCTCGTGCCCGTTCGCGTCGGAGATTTCGTAGTCCTGCGCTCGTCGGTCAATCGCGTTTACCACACTTCGATGGAGGTGGGTGTGAAGGTCTGGGTGGAGAATTATCACACCGAGCAAAGCCGTCACGTGAGTTCCGCCTATCTCACGTTTGTCGCTGTCGATGCTGCTGGAAATCGGATGGCGGTCGCGCCTGTTGTCCCCGAGACCGCAGACGAAAAGCGTCGCTACGATGATGCCGCGCGACGCCGGGAGATACGCCGGGCGGAGTCGGTGCGCAGGAGGGAAGTTCGCGGTTAGGCGACCCTTGACGCCCTATCCCTAAACTTCTGATATATCGCCAATACTGCTGGGTGGAGGACCGCGGAGCTCGGCCGCCAGCCCTGGCTGGTCTATGGCTCGATGCGCACTGAAGATGGTTATTCCAAGACGGACTCGGCCGGTAACGGGATGTTTACATTGTTGGGTTCATAGGCATTTACACTGTGCTCGGGGGTTCTATTCCTGTTTCTGAGCTGGCGGGAAATTGAGCACGGTCCTGAGTCGGGGGGGAATCGGTGTCCAATCTGCATCCGGCGACGGAGGCGAGTAACGGAGCAAGATAGATATGCCAAGCCTTTGGTTCTGGATTGTCGCAGCGATGATCGCGACCTATGTCGTGCTCGACGGATTCGACCTCGGCGCGGGTGCGATTTATCTGATTGCGGCCAAAACTAACGACGAACGACGCCGGGTGCTGCGCGCCATCGGCCCGGTGTGGGATGGCAATGAAGTCTGGTTGATCGCTGCGGGCGGCACGCTCTACTTTGCATTTCCTCGACTCTACGCGGCGAGCTTCAGCGGGTTTTACCTTCCGCTGTCGATCGTCCTGTGGCTGCTCATTCTGCGCGCGGTCGGCGTTGAATTCCGCACTCACATCGAAAACCGCGTCTGGCAGGCCTTCTTCGACGTGATCTTCAGTATTTCTAGCATTCTGCTGGCACTGCTTTTCGGGGCAGCACTGGGCAACGTGATGCGCGGAGTCCCGCTTGATGCAACCGGCTATTTCTTTGAGCCGCTCTGGACCAACTTCAAACTTGGCCCGCAGACGGGCATCTTGGATTGGTACACGGTACTCACCGGAGTGTTGGCATTAGTAACGCTGACGGCGCACGGTTCTTACTACGTCGCGCTCAAGACTGACGAAGACCTCGGCCGCCGCGCCCGCGGTTTTGCATTGCTGTGCTGGCCGGCACAGTTTTTTCTGACGTTCAGTTCCCTGGTTGCGACTTACTTCATCCGACCCGAAATCATGGCGAACTACGGGAAACACAAGATCGGGATACTGGTTCCGATCGTCGTCATCGTAAGCCTGGCGGTGATGCTCTGGGCCAATCCCAAGGGAAAAGAGAGGCTTGCGTTCGTTGCCTCCAGCCTGTATATCACCGCCATGCTGGTGGGTGCGGCGTTTGCGCTCTATCCTGTAGTCCTTCCTGCCCGCGACCACCAACACGACCTCACCCTCTACAACACCGCCGCCGGCAGCCACGGATTGGGTATCGGCTTGGCTTGGTGGACGTTCGGTGCGGTGGTGGTTGTCGGCTATTTTGTGTTCGTCTACCGCATGTTTCGCGGCAAGGTGCAGGTGGGAGAAGGGCACTGCTGAGCATTCAGCAATCAGCGTTCAGGAAAACCTGATCTAGTGCTGAGCGCTGAATGCTGAATGCTTCTTCGCCTTCCCGTATAATCGAAATATGAGCGCTCATTCCCATCATCCCGGCCAACAACAACCTGCGCCGCAACCTTTACCTGGCGTTAATGCCATCATCGCCGTCGGTTCCGGGAAAGGTGGAGTCGGCAAGACGACGCTCGCGGTCAATCTCGCACTCGCTCTCAGCAAGATGGGCCACAAAGTTGGATTGCTCGACGGCGACGTCTACGGTCCGAACGTCCCGCTCATGCTCGGTACGAACGAACAACCGAAAGTGATGGGCGAAAATCAGATCGCGCCCATCAATTCGCACGGGCTCAAGGTCATCTCGGTCGGCTTTCTCAACCCAGGAGACAAGCCGCTCATCTGGCGCGGTCCCATGCTGCACTCGATCATCAAGCAGTTCCTGGGGTCGGTGCAGTGGGGACAGCTGGATTATCTGGTCATTGACTTGCCTCCGGGAACGGGCGACGTGGCGCTCTCGCTGATTCAGACTGTTCCGCTGACTGGCGCCATCGTGGTCTCTACGCCGTCCGACGTCTCTCTTCAGGATGCGCGCAAGGCCATCGAGATGTTCCGCCAGATGAAGGTGGACATCGTCGGCATGGTCGAAAACATGAGTTACTTCGTCTGTCCGCATTGCCAGCACGAAATCGATATCTTCTCGCGCGGCGGCGCGGAAAAGACGGCGAAACAGTTCGACATCGCCTTCCTCGGAAGCGTTGAGCTTGATCCGGAAATTCGTAAATCAGGCGACAGTGGCTCTCCGTCCGTGCTTCGCGGAGAGGATTCGCCCCATGCGAAGTCGCTGTTCGCTTTTGCCCGCAACGTGGCCGCTCGGGTGGAGGAGATCAAAGCCACGAGTCCGGAAAGCGTGATTCAGATTCAGTAGGTGCCTCCGTAAGTCTGGGTTGTCATCTTGAGCGAAACGAAAGACCTATGCATTTGCTCGCAGCGACGGAATCCATAGGTCCTTCCCCTTCGACCAGCTCAGCGTCAGGATGACAGCATGGGTTTGTGCTCGAATCTTGCCAACTGGTACAGCCGATCCGCAGTTTCCTCTTTCAGCACGAGGTTTGCCGCCATCTCGCCGAGCGCTGGGCCGTGCTTGAATCCGTGGCCTGAACCCCCGCCGACGATCCACAAATTCTGATTGCCCGGATGCCGATCAACAATGAAATTTTGGTCAGTCGTATTTTCGTACTGGCAGACCCGCGTTTCGAGCAGCGGCGCATCTTTCATTCCTGGAAAACGGTAGGCGAGATAACGGCGCGCCTCGGCCAGGCCATCTTCGCTCACCAGCCGTTGGCCTGAGGTTGGATCGAACTCGGGGCCGCGCGTGTCATCGGCAACTTTGAAACCGCGTCCCTGGTTGCCGGGAATACCGTACATGAAGTGGTCGCTGTGATCTCCCCAAACTGGCACGCTGCCCTCGTTGTAACGCGGATCGCGCGCGGGAGTGCCAAAGAAAAACACTTCCTGCCTGGTCGAAATGAAATGCGGACCGACCGTCTGCGGAAATAGCTTGCCCAGCCATGGACCGCAGGCGAAGACGTAGCGGTCGGCGACGATGGTCGAGGCATCTGAGAGCGGCAAAGCCTTCCATCGGCCGCTTTCGAGATCCTGTGCGGCTACGGCTGCCTGACGATATTCTCCGCCTTCGGCGATGAACTGATCGACTACGGCTTGCGTCGAAGTGCGAGCTAGTAGATAGCCGCTTTGGGGTTCATAAATGCCCCACCTGACGTTTTCGAAATTTATCTGCGGCCATCGGCGCGTGAGTTCTTTCACATCGAGCTGCTCGAAAGGGATGCCGGCATCTTTCAGGAAGGGAAGCGAGCCACGCTCGAATGTGTCGTCGGCCTCGGCCATCCACAGCACTCCGATGGGGAAAAAGAACTTCCGCTTCCACTGGGCTTCGTGTTGCTTCCACAGAACGAGCGCGCGCGCGGCGAGTTTTGAATACGGCTGATCGGGGCCGTACGCGCCGCGAATGATTCGCGTCTCCCCGCCTGATGATGCTCGCGAATTTCCCGGACCCCAGGTATCGACCAGCGTGACCCGCGCTCCGCCGCGAAGGAGATAGAGGGCGGTCCACCCGCCGAAAGCGCCTGCGCCGATTACCGCGATGTGAGGCTTGCTGGTCATCATCGGAGAGTCATGCTCGCGCAGTATATACGGCGAAATCCATCTGTCGTTCAAGGTCAATCAAGCGAACTTCACAACCTATCGCATTGGGGGGAAGCGTCAGTTCCCGGTGTTTCCGAGGAAGCGGCCGTAGCTGCTAGTGCCTGCTGCAGCCGTGACGGCGCTCACAGCCGCCCCTGGCGACGAGGCCGCAAGGATCGGGCCACCGCCATCGATCCCGAACCGGCTCATGCCCGCCCCGCAAACTCCCGGTTCTCCGTCGACACTTTCACTTTTTCACCTTCTTTGATGAAGAGCGGAACGCGGATCTCCAGGCCCGTCTCCAGTCTGGCTGACTTGGTCACGCTGCCGCTCGACGAGTCGCCCCGCACCCCGGGTTCCGTGTAGGCAACGTCCAGCTCAACGAATAGCGGCAGCTGCAAACCGATGGGATTACCGTTGTACTTGCGCAACTGAATCAATGCGCCTTCGATCAGGAAGTCCAACGCATTTCCGACCATCTCGCCGGTAAGGCTGAGGGTCTCGTAGCTTTCCTGGTCTAGAAAGTAAGAACCATCGCTATCGCTATAGAGATAGGAGGCCGGAACCGACTGTAGATCCGGCTCCTTGAACTTGTCACTTGCCTTGAACGTCTTCTCAAAGACCGCGTTTGTAAGAAGGTTGCGCATCTTCAGGCGCACCAAGGTCTGGCCGCCACGAGCGGTCGGCGTGTTTACCTCTGCTTCGAGGCAGTAGAATGGAGTGTTTTCAAGCTCAAACAGCGTCTTGCGTTTGACGTTTATAGCATCGATTAGGGCGGCCATGAACTCCTCTAACTTCCAATTTCCCTCCAGTATAAGGTGAAGGGCTCATCCGATGAGGGGGCTTTGGCGCGTGCCCGGGGGCATTAGCGAAATGGTGGGCAGATACCAAATCTTGCCAGCCCCCACTGCCAGGCTTACTGGTCCAGCGGGTGCCCAGCCATGCGGGTTCGTAGCCAATCCCAAGCGCGCGTTATGTCGGCGGGATCGATGAACAAGATATAAGCCGACAGAATGTCCCACTGGAACAGCGGGATGTTTAGAGAGTATTCGAGACTGAGATGAAACAGCAATCCGAGCGTCAGTATGATGTAGCGGAGTTCCTTGACCCAAATTAAGACACCTAAAGAAAATTCCAGCACGAGCGCCGACCAGCTCTCCATCTTGAGCATCAGCGGGTGGAGAAGCCACGAGGGTATGGGGAAGCGCTTGAACTCATCGAGATGAAGTATGTAGTACATTGCGGTTCCTTGCAGCCAGGGGGCTCCCTTCACTTTTGCGCAGAAAGTCGCGAAATAGACGAGCGCCAATTCGAACTGAATCATGCGTTGCGCCCATGGGCTACGCGGCTGGATGCCGGCGTCTTCCTTTCCACGCCAGATACGAATTCGCCGATCTATAGAAAGAGCCGCGCCAGCGGGCGCGAAGATCAGGAAGAATCCGGCGACTCGCAAGAACGTGTCTCCAGCATGGAGAATGTAAACGTTTCTTTGATGGATCGAGGCGAGCCAAAGAAAAACCAGCAGGCTGTTGAGGCGAGTCAGGAAGCCGATGGTTAGGAGGATGGCCGATCCCAGGAATATCCAGAAGAGCGCATTAATCCAGGCATCGGTTTGCGGGATGACTGCGAACAAATTTAGTCGCGTGCCTGGCTCAAGCGCATGCATGGTAGACAGGCTTACCCATGCGTGGGGGCCATACCAGGTCAGCCAGTCCGGCCGCAGCAAGGTAAGAGTCGCGATGACCAGCAAACCGTACACGATGCGAAACAATGCAATGGGTAGCGGCGATTGGGGCGTGAAGAAGAATGCATTCCACGCTTTTAACAAGGACTTCAGTCTCACTGCAAATCCTCAGGCTTCACGCCGTAGCCGTAGAGAATGTGCTGGCTCCAAGGCTCGGGGACATAGGAGCCATCGACGCGGGGAACAATGAACGACCACTTCTGGATCAGCATGACGGTTCTTGCCGGATGTGAGGGCGTGCTGTTCAGACGCGCGATGTAGCGGGCGGCATCTGGCAACAACGCGTCGTTTTGATCGAGCGGGAGGTTCTCGGCATACTTGCGGTAGCGTTCCTTGAAGTAGCGCTCGGTCAGGGTGAGTTGCTCCATTCTCGGGAAGGTCCAGGTTGTTCTGGATCCGTCTTTGAAAACAATAGTAGCTTCGACATAGGTGTTCGCTGCTTTGGGGATCGGGGAGAACATATCCCAGGATTGAAACAGTCCGGACCACAGAAAATAGGGGCGCACGCGGTCCTTGCAAAGCGTGATTAGCGGGCTGTCGATGGGGAGACACCAGCAGGTGATCGCCAAGATATGAAAGATCAGGAAGGCGTTGATGGCGATGTATTTCGCGTTTGTCGGACCATGGACTTGCTTCGGTCGATTGCGCATGGGATCAGAACAGGGATTTTACCTAAATTGCTCCGTCAGAACGAAATGGTTCCAAGAACTTGCATGCTGGTTCCGCGAGGGGGGGCGCGTGTGGATCGCTGGGAAAGAAGACGGAAGTGTAAACGAGCTGGCTCCGCGCTATCCTTGACACCCTCGCCATCGCTCCCTAGAATTCCATTTAGGAGTGGTGGAATCTTAATCTAAGCCACTGCATCTAAAGAATTTAATGGGGCGCTTCGGCCCCGTCTCAGGTAGATATGCCAGCAGGACCAGCGGGCGGGCGGGAACGGGAAATCCTGACCGCTATCGTCGAGACATTTATCGCCAGCGGAGAGCCGGTGGGGTCGCGCACGCTTGCCCGCGCCAGCCGTGAAGGGCTGAGTGCGGCTACGATCCGCAACGTGATGGCGGATCTGGCTGACGCGGGATTTTTGGAGCAACCGCACGCTTCGGCGGGGCGCGTGCCTACGGCGGAGGCTTATCGTTATTATGTCGAGCAGCTCAGCGGCGAGGCGCATCTTTCGCACGAGAACCAGAGCATTATCCAGGACACTTTGACCGGCGTCACCGACGTGGAGGAGTTCATGGAGCGCACCTCGCATGTGCTCTCCCTGATCTCGCACAGCGTCGGGATCACTGTGGCTACCAGCGGTCCGCGGAACGCGCTCGATCACGTTTATTTTTCCCGGCTTAGCGATCAGAAGGTGCTGGCGGTGGTGGTTGCGCGGTCGGGGGTGGTGCGCGATCGGGTGTTACGGCTGGATATTCCGCAGTCCGATCTTGACCTGGCGGCGCGTTACATCAATGAAAATTTTCGCGGCTGGACGATGGACGACATGCGCGCCGAGCTTGCCCGCCGCATCGAACAGGAACGCAGCGAGTACGACCGGCTGATGAAGTCTATTGAGCAGCTCTACCAGCAGGGGGCGCTGGCTTCCAGCGACGACACGCAGGCGGTGTTTGTGGAAGGCGCAGCAAACCTGGTTACGAACAATGTTACGGGGAACGAAGATCGCTCGCGTTTGCAGGACATGCTGCGCACGCTTGAGGAGAAGGAGAAAGTTGTAAAGCTGCTGGGCGCTTATCTCGACACGCGGCAGGAAGCGGTGCGCGTGGTCATTGGGCTGGACGAGGCTTTGCCTGCTTCGAATTTGCAGAATTTCGTGCTGATTGGCGCGCCTGCCCGGGTTGGCGGCGAGGTGATGGGGTCGCTGGCGGTGATTGGACCTACGCGGCTGGATTATCAACACACCATGTCGGCGGTGTCTTACATCGCGCGGCTGTTTGACAAACTTTTGAATGAATCGGAGTAATTCGCGGTATGGCTAAGGGAAATGGAAAGACAGAAGTGAACTTGGATCTGGATCGGGAGCTTCCTGCGGCGGAAGACGAAGAAACTGGTCCCATCTCGATTTCCGGCAAAGCAGCGGACGAGAGCGCCGCGTCGGAAACGGAAAAGCTCAGGGCTGAGCGGGACGCGCTTCTTGATCGTCTGGCGCGTCTGCAGGCGGAATTCGACAATGCTCGCAAGCGCGCAGTGCGTGAGCAGCAGGATTTCCGAGAATTCGCCGCGGCCGACGTCATCAAGAACTTTCTGCCGATCCTCGACAGTTTCGAGCGCGCGTTAAAGGCGGGCGACGACTCCAACTCCAGTTCCAGTTCGAATGACTTCCGCAATGGCATTGAGCTGATCCACCGTCAGTTTCAGGATGCGCTGCAGAAAATCGGAGTGCAGCCGATTGTTTCGGTGGGGCAACCGTTCGATCCGCGGGTTCACGAGGCTGTTGAGATGGTCGATACCACCGAAGTCCCGGATCACCACGTCCTCGACGAGCTACAGCGCGGCTATAAGTATAAGGATCGCCTGCTGCGTCCCGCGATGGTGCGGGTCGCTCGCAATAGCCGCGGGTAGGGACGGTCAGGGGCTAAAGCCCATCCTGATTTCGGAAGGCTTACGCGGCCCTGAAGGGCCGCTCTTCCACGGCGAAGCGAAGATTCGCGGCGACGCGTAGATTCGCGATGATGCGTACATTCGTGTGATTTGCTTGGCTGATTTGCTTTACAACATTATTCAACTAACGAGTGGGGGGAGTTTCTGGCCGCTAATACAAAACGCGATTTTTACGAAATCCTCGGTGTCACCCGCGCTGCCACCGAGGTTGAAATCAAGAGCGCTTATCGCAAGCTCGCGATGACGTATCATCCTGACCGCAATCCTAACAATCCTGAAGCGGAAGACAAGTTCAAGGAGATCACGGAAGCGTACGCAATCCTCGCGGATGGGGAGAAGCGATCGCTGTATGACCGCTTCGGGCACGCCGGTGTGGGTGGCAGCACCGGAGGTCCAGCCGGATTCGATCCCGCCATCTTCCAGGATTTCGGGGACATCTTCGGCGACATTTTCGGTTTTGGTGACGTGTTCGGCCAGGGCGGACGTCGTCGCAGCCGCGCCCAGCGCGGAGCCGACCTCCGCGAAGACCTGCATCTTGAATTTGACGAGGCGGCCTTCGGCACCGATAAGAAAGTGAATGTTCGCCGCCATGAGACCTGCGACGCTTGCCGCGGGAACGGGGCGGCGCCGGGCAAAGCTCCGGTCAGCTGCCGGTCGTGCAATGGCCGAGGCCAGGTGCGGTATCAACAGGGCTTCTTCAGCATCGCTCGAACCTGCCCAACCTGCCAGGGCGCGGGCAGCGTAGTCACTGATCCCTGCCCGAAGTGCAAAGGCGAAGGCCGCTTGCTGCGCGAGCGCGTGGTCGAAGCCCAGGTGCCCGCGGGAGTGGAGGATGGCACCAGAATTCGTTTCACCGGCCTGGGCGAAGCGGGCGCGTTCGGAGGGCCAGCCGGCGACTTGTATGTTGTCCTGCACGTCAAAGAGCACGCCTTCTTTGAGCGTGAGGGCAACGACTTGCACTGCGTGGTTCCGATTTCGTTTCCGCAAGCTGCTCTGGGCACGGAGATTATGGTTCCGACACTGGAGGGAGAGCATAAGCTGAAAGTTCCCGAAGGCACGCAGTCGGGAACCTCGTTTCGCATCCGGAACAAGGGTGTGCCGGTGCTCAATGGGCACGGTAAAGGCGACCTTTTCGTGGAGGTGCGAATACAAACGCCTGGGAAACTGGGTAAACGCCAGCGCGACCTGTTGGCTGAACTCGCAGAACTGTCTCCGGTGGAAAACAAACCGCAGCACCGGTCGCTGTTGGGACGGGTGAAGGACATGTTTGTGTAGGGGCAGTTCTCAGTTCTCGGTTCTCAGTTCTCAGTAAAGGCCCAAACTTCTAGCCGCATAATCGATTCGAGTGTTTTTTCTGAGAACTGAGAACTGAGAACCGAGAACTGACTCATGACACGCCGCCGCTGGATCGCCGACGAAGTATCGGGAAACACTGCCGCTCTGGTGGGTGAGCATGCTGCGCACCTTGCTCGCGTCCTGCGCGCGGAGGTCGGGCAGGAGTTTGACATCGCAACCGGCGAAGAAGTCCGTCGGGGGACAATCACTACGATCTCCTATGATCGCATTGAGTTCGCGCTTGGCGCGAAGCAACACCTTAGGCTAAGGTCGGGCGCCCCGAAGGTCACGCTGGCGCTCGCCGTCTTCAAATTCGACCGCATGGATTGGGCGATCGAGAAATGCACGGAAATCGGAGTCGCTCGCATCATCCCTGTAATCGCCCGGCGGACGGATTCTCATTTAGCCATTGCGGCTGTGAAGCGCCGGGAACGCTGGCAACGTATGGTTCGTCAGGCTAGTGAACAGTCGCGGAGGTCTGCACCGCCTGAGATTGCGGCGCCGATAAAATTGAAAGATCTTGGCGGCGACGGCGTGCTGGCCGCTGACGCGCTGCGTGTCGTTCTCGCCGAGTCGCTCGCTGGATCTGAAGAGGACACTCGGCTGAGAGCAATTTTGCAGTCCAACTCGTTCGGAGTCGAAACCGACGATGAAGTGGCGCTCGCCGTAGGTCCGGAGGGCGGATGGGCTGACGGGGAGCTGTCGTGGTTTTACGAAGCGGGATGGGTTGCGGCCTCGCTCGGTGGCACAATTCTTCGAGCGGAAACGGCGGCGATTGTCGCGACTGCTCTTGCTTTTGACGCGCTGCGTTAATAGCTGCAGCCTTCCACAACCAGCTCTGATATTCTCCGGCTAGTGAGTTCTCAAGTGGCTTCAACTGTCTTACCTGCGACGAAGATCCTCCCCGATGAACGCCAGCAGCAGGCCATTGGACACGTCCATGGTCCGATGCTGGTGATCGCCGGCGCGGGCACGGGGAAGACCACCGTGCTCACGCAGCGCGTGGCCAACCTCATCCGCGAAGGTCACGCCCGCCCTGACGAAATTCTTGCGCTTACCTATACCGATAACTCCGCGGCGGAAATGATGGCTCGCGTGCGAGAGGAACTGAAGGGTACCGCTATCGATGGCTTGCAGACCTGCACCTTCCATGCCTGGTGCAACGGACTGCTCCACCGCCGCGGCGCTGGTTTCGGTGTGCTCGACGAGAAGGATCTCTGGGTGTTCTTGCGACGACGGATCCGGGATCTGCGTCTCAAGCATTTTGTTCGGGCTGCCAACGTTGGACAGTTCCTCGACAGCCTGCTCGAGTTCATGCGGCGGTGCCAGGACGAACTGGTCGGCCCGGCGGAGTACGCTCGCTATGTCGAGCGCATTGAGCGCGGCGAGGTCCCGCTTCCTCGTGTTTCCCGCTCGAAGAAACATGCGGAGATGGAGGACGTCGAGATACTGGAGCGTAGCCAGGAGATTGCTCGCGTTTTCGCTACCGTGGAAGACATGCTTCAGGAAAAGAACCTGGGGACCTTCGGCCATATGATTACCAACGCGTATCAGTTGCTGAAGGACGATCCTGCGCTCCTCGAAAAAGAGCGGCTCGGCACTCGCTTCCTGCTGGCGGATGAATTCCAGGATGCTAACTTTGCCCAGGTCGAAATTCTTTCCCTGCTGGCCGGGCCGGAGGCGAACGTTTTTGTGGTGGGCGATCCGGATCAGGCGATCTACCAGTTTCGTGGCGCTTCGAGCGAAGCCTTCACGCTGTTCGCTAAGAAATTTCCTGGGGCGCGAGTCGTAGCCCTGGAAAAGAATCGGCGCTCGCTCACGCCGATCCTGCGCTGCGCTTTTGGCATCGTGGCGGAGAACCCTCAGGTGTTCGTGCAACCGCAAAAGTCGATTTCTTATCAGCGAACACCGCTCGTATCGCTGCGCGACGAAGAGGCTGCGCACAGAGGTGACAACACCGTAGCGCTCCCTGTCGAAATCGTTACCTGGTTGAGCAGGGAGGTGGAGGCCGCCGACCTCGCCTATCGGATTCAGAAGAAGCATAGGGAACAGCGCTGCAAGTGGAGCGATTTTGCAGTGCTTTATCGCCAGCACAGCCATCGCGATGAGTTGGTCCACGAATTTGCGGAGCGAGGCATTCCGTTCTCTATCGAGGGTCTGGATGTTCTCCATACGCCCGAAGTCCGCGATGTATTGGCGTGCCTAAGCGCGGCGGTATCGCTCAATGATGCGGCCAGCCTGTTTCGCGTGGCGGCGCTGCCGCAATTCGGCATTAACCCCATGGAATTGCGGGCGGCGATGAAGGCTGTGAGGCGGGACGAACTCGATCTCCGCGTTGTGTTGGGAAAGCTGTCGAACGGCGCGGCGGTGTTGGAAAGCATAGAGAAGATGCACCGCGAGGTGGAGAAGGACGGAGCCCGCGCGGACTACGCGGCGAATCTTGTAGTCCGGCACTTCGAACTGCCGCGGTTGGCGACGGTGGTGGCGTTCCTGAAGTTTGTGGAAGACTGGCACAAGAAAGTCACTACCGAAACCGGGGCCCCTGCCGAATTCCTCGAGTACCTTGATTATTTTGTGGAGGCGCGGGGCTCAATTGCGCTTCCGCGGGCCGAGGGCGACGCGGTGCAGCTCCTGACAGCGCACGCGGCGAAAGGACTCGAGTATCGGCACGTCGCGGTGCTTCGCGGTTCGTCAACCTCGTTTCCGTGTAATTACCATGAGCCGCTGATTGCTTTTCCGGCGGAATTGCGCGCGTCGGGGGCGTCTTCGATACCCGACAAAACGCTGCACGAGCAGGAAGAGCGCCGGCTTTTCTATGTAGCCATGACGCGCGCCAAGGACACGCTTGCGATTTATGCGAAACAGGGCACGGGCAAGGAGACGAGGCCAAGCAAATTCCTCCGGGAGTTTATGGGCAGCGTGCCTAACAGGAAGTTCTGGTCAACGCACTCGGCAGCGGCCGTGCAAGATACTCTGTTTGCGGAAGAGGAACAGAGAATCGCCCTGGAGCATTCGAATGTGGCCACATGGCTGATGATGCCGCCTTCCGCGAACTTCACCACGGGTCTGAGCGCATCGTCTATCGGGACTTACGAAACGTGTCCGCTGCGCTTCAAGCTTGAACGGGAGTGGAACCTGCCGCGCGATGTCGCCGCCGCGCTCCATTACGGAGCAGCCATGCACCGGGTGTTGCACACCTTCTACGATGCGCAACGCCATCGGCGCGAAATTGGCGACGACGACTTGATCGGGCTGTTTCGGGCGGACCTGGCTGGTGCGGGTATTGCCGACCGCTATCAGTACGAGCTGTATTTGCGGCAGGGAATGGAGCAGTTGCGGCAGTTCTTTGAGGTCGCGCGCAGCGGGCCGCCGCCCGACATTATTGAGACCGAACACAGGTTTGAGCTGCAGGTGGGGTCATCAAAATTGACTGGGCGTGTGGATCGCATGGATCGTACCGGGCCAGACACGGTAGCCATCGTGGACTACAAGACGGGCAAGCCGTGTTCACAAGAGGATGCCGACGAGAGCCTGCAACTCTCCTTGTATGCGATTGCGGCGCGGGAGACGTTGGGAAAACATGCCGACCGGCTCGTCCTCTATAACCTCGAGAACAACACGGCGGTTTGCACGACACGGACTGACGGGGAGCTGGAAGAAGCCAAGTTGCGGGTGCAAAAGGTGGCGGACGGAATCGCGCGCGGGGAGTTTGCTGCGAATCCCAAGTATCACTGCGCGTTCTGTCCGTATCGCAATCTTTGTCCCGCGACGGAGAAGATCGTCGCAGCGCCGCAGAAGAAATCGAAGCTTCGCGTTAATTAGAAGTGGAATAACGCGCGTCTCGCCCGTCCGCCGGGCGGGGACGCCCGGCACTCCATCGCCAAGCCTGGAACTCCATCGGCGATCGAAAAAGTGCCGCAAAAAACTTTGGGGACGCTCATCGCGTCCCCTTTGTCGTTGCCTGTTGCAGTTGGTTAGTGCTTTTTGCTGCTTTTCTTCTTTGCTTTCTTTTTGGTTGCCATGGATCTATTCTCCCTTTCCATTGTTCATGGAATTTCGCAACGGTCTTATGTTGCAACTGATTGAATGTATAGAGTCAACGCAGAACGAAGTCAAGAGAAAAATGATCGAAACGAGCGCGTGCACCGATGCACCAAAGTCACATGCGCGACTCGCGCGCGAAGAAGAAGTTCGCGTGACATCGCAACTCGCTCTCCCGTGATCTCCCATCACGTTGGGTCTGCCGCTCGCGCGTTTCAGAAGGACGCTCGCTGCGATGCCGGCATGGTTGCGCGGCGCGAACCTTCACGAAGCTTTCCGCCATCTATAATGAGAGACGATTTTCAGCGACGATAGCTTGCAGGAACGCGTCTAAAGAGCGTCAGGGAGCGCAACCATGGCCGGTTCGAATGATGTTGTAATCATCGCGGGATGCCGCACGCCAATCGGAAAATTTCAGGGAAGTCTGAGCGACATAGCCGCTCCACAATTAGGTGCGATCGCGGTGCGCGAAGCGGTCAAGCGGGCAAATCTGCAGCCGGAGCAAGTCGACGAGTGCATCATGGGCAACGTCGTCTCTGCCGGACTTGGTCAAAATCCAGCGCGGCAGGCGGCGCTATTCGGCGGACTTGCACCCGAGGTGGGTGCCATGACAATCAACAAGGTATGCGGCTCAGGATTGAAAGCGGTTGCACTTGCGGCACAGGCAATCGAAACCGGCAATAGCTCGATCGTCGTCGCCGGTGGGATGGAGTCGATGACCAACGCGCCGTATCTTTTACCGAACGCGCGCAAAGGATATCGTCTGGGGAACGGACAACTGGTCGACTCCATGGTGCACGACGGACTGTGGGACATTTACAACGACTATCACATGGGGCTGACAGGGGAGAATGTTGCCGAAAAATACGGCATCACCCGCGAAGAGCAGGATGAGTTCGCCGTCAACTCGCATCGCAAGGCGGTCGCCGCGCAGAAGGAGTGCCGGTTCAAATCGCAAATTGTTCCTGTTGAAATCCCGGCTAAGAAAAAAGGCCAGCCTCCTGTGATCTTTGATAAAGACGAAGGGCCGCGCGAAGACACCACCATCGAAGTGCTGCGCGCGCTCAAGCCGGCGTTCAAGAAAGATGGCACCGTTACTGCCGGCAACGCTCCCGGAGTGAATGACGGAGCGGCGGCCGTGGTCGTGACCAGTGGCGCGCGTGCAAAAGAACTGGGAGCGACTCCGATGGTTCGCATCGTTGCTCAGGCTACCAGCGGAGTGGAGCCGAAGTGGGTGATGATGGCTCCCGTTGGGGCCGTGCATAAGATCTGGGAGAAGACGGGATGGAAGAAAGACGATGTCGATCTTTATGAACTGAACGAAGCCTTCTCGGTGCAGGCTTTGGGCGTGATCCGCGAACTGGGGCTCGATATGGATCACGTAAATGTGAACGGAGGCGCGGTTGCTCTGGGGCATCCCATCGGGGCTAGCGGGGCACGTGTGCTGGTTACTTTGATTTACGAAATGATTCGCCGCGATGTACACCGCGGGATTGCGGCGCTGTGCTTGGGCGGAGGAAATGCGGTGGCTATGGCGGTGGAGCGTTAAGCAGTGTTGATGAGCGTAGGCAGCTGCCGAGCTTCGCTCGGCTTGGACGGGCGAGGGCGCTCGTCCCCACGCGAGCTTGACTATTCCATCGCTAGCCTAGAGCTGGGGCCGATTCCGCAGCTGTTCCCACTGGCAGCGTGATCGTGAATATCGCGCCTCCACCCGGGGCGGAGGCGGCTTCGATGTTCCCGCCATGCTCGCGAAGCACGGTCTTGCAGATGCTCAGGCCGAGGCCGGTGCCGCGACCGGGGCGCCTGGTGGTGAAGAAGGGATCAAAAATGTGCGTCAGGTTTTCGGGTGCGATTCCTGGACCATCATCCTGAAACACGATCCATACCGAGGCGGGATTGCGTCCGATGCGGACGCGGATCGTGCCTTTCTCCCGGCTTTCGCGGATGGCCTGTTCCGCATTCAGCAGGAGGTTCAAGAAGACCTGCATCAACTGATTGGGATCGGCCACGACGGCCGGTATCGCTGGTTCTTGCAGGAAGTCCACCGTAATGTTGCTCTTGCGCAGCGGGTAGGCCTGCATCTGCACGGTACGCTGCACGAGTTCATTCAGATTGACCTGGCTGCGTCCCGGAGCCGGCGGCCGCGCGAAGTATTGCAGGTTCTGCACGATTTCGGCGGCGCGTCGCGCTTGCTGGTGCAGAATCGTAATCTGTTTGCGAGCGGCTTCGCTGGCGCCGCCTTCCTGCAGCAGTTCCGCCATACCCAGAATGCTGGTCAGCGGATTATTGAGCTCATGTGCAAAGCCGCCGATCATCTGCCCCATGGCCGCCAGCCGTTCGCTCTGAATAATCTGCTGTTCCAACTTCTTCTCCATCGTCACATCGCGAACGGAGATGATCACGCCCGCTGGTTTGCCTTCGGCGTCGAGCAGTGGGCTGGCCATGCCGAGCATCGTGCGCCAACTGCCGTCCTGGTGCCGGGAGCCGTATTCGCATGACGTCCGTGAACTCTTTCCGGTCGCAACGGTCCGGTAGAGTGCGGCCAGTTCCGGAGAAGTGTTCTCCGCGTCATCGACGTTCTGGCCTATGAGGTGATCCGGTCCGTACCCGAGAAGCTCGCTTATGCGCGCACTCACGAACGTGTACTGCCCCTTCATGTCGAGCACGAGAATCAGATCCGGAAAGCTCTCCAGCAAGCGCCGGCGGAACTCTTCCTGCCGCCGCAACTGCCGCTCCATCGTGCGCTTCTCGGTGACGTCCACCAGCGTGCCCTGGTAACGGACAAGCCGTCCCCCTTCCATCACGCCGGTCGATGTATCCACGCACACGGCGATTCCGCCATCTTTTCTTTTCAGCCGCAGCTCTCGGGTGCGCGTGCGGCCGCTCTGGCTCCCGGTGCGTCCAAGCACGGACTCCCCGCCAGCATCAACACTCAGTTGCTCGGGCGGCAGGTTCAAGAGATCTTCTTTGCTGTCATATCCCAGTATTGACACCAGCGCCGGGTTCACCTCGAGCAGTTTGCCTTCTGGAGTGCTGATGTACACGCCTTCCTGCAGAGATTCGAACAATTGCGAGAAGCGCTGTTCCTTCTCCCGATGCCCGGTGATGTCGCGGGCGAGCACACTCGCCCCGGTCACATCGTCGCCCTTGACGATGGCGTTGATTACGCAGTCGTAGTAAAGCCGCCGTGAGTCGTCCTTAAGGTGGACCTCGACCACGCCCGACCAGTTTCGTTTCTCCAGAAACCGTTCCAGGCTCCCAGATGCCTCGGCACGCAACGGCGCGCCCAGGAATTCCTCAAGTTTGTGGCCAACCAGCTCGGAATACGGAGCGCCGAGAGTCTCCGAGGTGCGCCGGTTCACCGTTTTCATGGTTCCATCGAGCGAGACAGCGAACGCCGCGTCATCCAGAGAATCGATCAGCTCTTTGAAGTTGCGCTGGGAACGCATGATCAACTGGCCCAACTGATCCAGTTGCTCCTCCGAGGGTGTGACTCCCGCCTGATTCTGAAAGCCCTTCAGAATCTGCTTGAGCTCCGAAACCTCGCGCTTGCGCCCGAAAGCATAGGTGGCAAATAAGATGGCAAGCAAGAAAAGGCCGGCCGGAATTGCCCACAGGCGGTAAGGAAGGTCTTTCAGTTGTTGCCAGGACAACGCCGCCACGGCCGTCGCAAACAAAACGAGCAGGCCAAGCGCCCATCGCCACAACTGGCTCTCTTCGCGCTCCAGCCGGTTTGACGCTGGATCGGGCTGGTCTGAAGTGGGACCTTGCTCGGGCATTTGGGGACTCCTCGGGCGCGAAAAGGATTTCCTAAATAGCAGTTTTTCGTTTCCGCCAGATTGCCTTTAGCCTAGCACCGAAATCGGCTGTTCACGACAGAACGTTCCATCCCGTTCCATCACGGTAACCGGTGATCCCCGTCACAGCGGCGCGGTTTCGCATCGGCTAGGATGTCGACAGGAATCTCCCATCCGCGTTCGCCCCTTCGTGTGCCCACTGGTGTTCCCTATGCTTTATAAAACCCTGAGCGCCGCCGTTTACGGCATTGACGCCAACATTATCGAAGTGGAAGTGGATGTCTCTGGCGTCAAAATGTCGGAGGACCACTTTCATACGGTCGGACTGCCGGATGCAGCCGTTCGCGAAAGCCGCGACCGGGTTCGCTCGGCGCTGAAGAACTGCGGCTATGACATTCCACCCACCCAGATCACCATCAATCTGGCGCCTGCCGACATCCGGAAGGAGGGTTCCGGCTTTGATCTGCCCATGGCTCTTGGCATCCTCGGCGCATATGGCGGCCTGAATAAGAAGGAGATCCCCGACGCACTGTTTGTGGGCGAGCTCTCCCTGGACGGAAGCCTGCGCGGAGTCCGTGGCGCGTTGCCCATCGCGATCGAGGCTCGTCGAGCGAAGGTGAAGCGCATGATCGTGCCCGAGGTCAACGCTCGCGAAGCTGCCATGGTCGGGGGCGTTGAAGTGTACCCCGTCAAGTCACTGCTCGAAGTGATTCACTACATCAATTCCGGCAACGGCGTTTCCCGGCTGCAGATCGACACCGATCAACTGCTTAGCCAGGCGCAGCAATTCCATGTGGATTTCAAAGATGTTCGCGGCCAGCAGACCGCCAAGCGCGCCCTCGAAGTCGCTTGCGCCGGCGGTCACAACATTCTGATGATTGGGCCTCCCGGATCCGGAAAAACGATGCTGGCAAAACGCATGCCGACCATCCTGCCGCCGTTTACCTTCGAAGAAGCGCTCGAGACCACCAAGATTCACAGCGTGGCAGGCGTGCTCGACGCACGCGCCGGACTGGTTGGCCTGCGCCCTTTTCGCGCGCCTCATCACACTATTTCAGACGCGGGTCTGATTGGCGGTGGTGCAATCCCCCGGCCGGGCGAAGTTTCGCTCGCGCACAATGGCGTTTTGTTTCTCGACGAACTTCCCGAATTCCCGCGCAACGTTCTTGAAGTCATGCGGCAGCCGCTCGAAGACGGTACTGTTTGCATCGCACGAGCTGCGATGTCGCTGACCTTCCCCGCGCGCTTTATGCTCGCCGCTGCGATGAACCCCTGCC
>Ga0210400_10000595_pt1 | contig 39463 bp, 37 predicted proteins | sample IncBWH26MmetaG_FD_155456 | JGI IMG/M metagenome (GOLD analysis project Ga0210400, IMG submission 155456) | Forest soil microbial communities from Barre Woods Harvard Forest LTER site, Petersham, Massachusetts, United States - Inc-BW-H-26-M | ecosystem: Environmental > Terrestrial > Soil >... | reverse complement strand
TCACCCGCGCCCCGCCGTTGCGGAGGCTGGCGGCCGAGCCCTTGCCCACGTCGCCGTAGCCCAGGACCACCGCGGTCTTGCCGGCCAGCATGACGTCGGTGCCGCGGCGGATGGCGTCCACCAGGCTCTCGCGGCAGCCGTAGAGGTTGTCGAACTTCGACTTGGTGACGCTGTCGTTGACGTTGATCGCCGGGAACGGCAGCTCGCCGCGCTCGGCCATCTGGTAGAGGCGGTGGACGCCGGTGGTGGTCTCTTCCGACACGCCCTTGATGGCGTCGCGGATCGCCGAATAGAAGCCGGGCTTCTCCTTCAGGTAGCGCTTCATCACCGCATAGAGGGCTTCTTCCTCCTCGTTCTGCGGATTGTTGAGGACGCTGGGATCCTTCTCGGCCTTGGGGCCGAGCACGCAGAGCAGGGTGGCGTCGCCGCCGTCGTCGAGGATCAGGTTCGGATAGCCGCCGTCGCTCCACTCGAAGATCCGGTGGGCGTACTCCCAGTACTCGATCAGGGTCTCGCCCTTGATGGCGAACACCGGCGTGCCCTTCACCGCGATGGCGGCGGCGGCGTGGTCCTGGGTCGAGAAGATGTTGCACGAGGCCCAGCGCACGTCCGCGCCCAGCGCCTGCAGGGTCTCGATCAGGACGCCGGTCTGGATGGTCATGTGCAGGGAGCCGGCGATCCGCGCGCCCTTCAGCGGCTGGTCCTTGCCGAACTCGGCGCGCACGGCCATCAGGCCGGGCATCTCGGTCTCGGCGATGTCGAGTTCCTTGCGGCCCCAGTCGGCGAGCGCGATGTCCTTGACGACGTAGTCGGTCATTTCAAATCCTTCGGGAGATGTCGGGGCCGCGGAGACGCCGGGCTCAGGTTTGGCGGCTCTATAGCCGCGCGCCCGGCAGGGTGCAAGAAATCATATAAGGATTTCTTTATGTGCCGAGGCTGGCGGTCTGGAGCGGCGCTCCCGGACGGCCATCCTTGAGGCTCCGCGCCGCCGCGCGCCCTTGGCCGGTGATGGGATCACCAACCCAGGAGCGATCGGGCCCGGGAGAGGAACAGACTCGATGGGGGCGGAACAGTTCAGCCTAGGCCCAGAAGGGCTCGGCGGCTTCCAGGCGGTCCAGGGCCTTCTCGGCCTGGGCGATGAGCTGCGGCTTGCGCGCGGCCTTCAGCCCCACCAGCTCGCCGGCCGCGAAGGCGGCGTCGGACGGCAGGGCCAGGGCCACGATCAGCGGCGGGGCGGTGACCAGATCGTTGAGCGCGCCCAGCGCCTCCTGCAGCTCTTTCAGATGGCGCAGATAGCGCCGCGCGCGCTTCTCGCCGAAAAGGTCGCCGAGGGCCTCGGCGGCGTAGCGCAGTTTCTTGGCCTCGATGCGCAGGTGGTGGCGCGCGGTGTCGCCGCCGCCGCGAGCCGCGCGGCCGCGGCCCTCCAGCTTCTTCAGGTGACGCTTCAGGGCGCGGCGGGCGAAGGGCCGGACCGGGCCGCCCGCATCGTGCTGGGCGCGCCAGTCGCCGGTCTCGACCCAGGCGGCGGCGTCGATCATCAAGGCGCGGAACCGCTCCGAGGCCGAGGCCTCCGCGGCGTGGATCCAGGCCGCGCGGCGGGCCAGGTCGATGGCGTCGCGCAGGGTGGGCAGGCCCGCCGGCTGGACGTCCGAGGCTTCGGCGGGCTGCAGGGTCTCGTCGGCGAAGACGTCCAGGTTGCGCGCCCGCTCGCAACTGCGCGACAGCCATTTGAGGTCGGTCTTCAGGGTCTCCAGGCCCTCGCCGTCCAGGATCGGCTTGAAGGTCGTGAGCGCGCTGCGCAACCGCCGCACGCCCACCCTGAGCTGATGCACCGCCTCGGCGGAGGGGGTCTCGCGCAGGGCCGCGGCGTTGGCGGCGATCTGGGCCAGGGCGTTGCGGGCCACCGCCTGGAACGCCGCGCCCGCTGAGGCGTCGCCGTCGAGCTCGACTTCGCCGCCCCTGCGCGCGGGCGGCGGTTCGCCCGCCACCAGCGCCTGGCCCCGGGCGGCCTTGCTGTCGAAGGCGAGGTAGAGCGGCGCGGCGGCGGACAGCTCGCGGGCCAGGGCGAAGAGCGCGGCCGGGGCGCCCGACTTCAGCTCCAGCTCCACCTCGCAGATCGGGCTCTTCTGATCGCCGCCGGAGACCTCGCCCTGGTCCAGGGCGATCTCGATCACCGCACCCTTGAAGCGCAGCGTCCGCTGGCGGCGGCTGACCCGCACGTTGAAGGCGGGACGCAGGTCCGCGCCGTGCGGCAGCATCGACGGCAGGGGCTCCAGCGCCGGATCCGGGGCCAGGCCCTCGATCGGCGCCTCATGCTCCTCGCGGACCATGCCGCGGCCCCGCTTGAGCGTCTGCACGCGGCGGCCCTTGTACTCGCGCACCCTGAGCGAGGCGCCGGCCTTCTGCAGGACCAGGTCCGGGGTGTCGAAATAGACGCTGATCAGCTCGCGGGTCTCGTCGTCGCCGGCCGGGGCGGCGGCCAGCACAGCGGCCAGGTCCCCCGGCCCGCAGGCGAACTTCAGCTCGATCTCGCGGTCCGGCGCGTCAGCGGCCTTGCTGGTCATCACCGTCACCTGTTGCCGCCCGCCGTGAGGTCAAGCTATGTCGGCGCCCCGCCATGGCCCCGGAGCCCGTCGTGAACGCACCCCTGTCCAACCCGGTCGATGGCCCCATTGATCCCGCCGAGCCGCGCCATGACTGGACGCTGGCGGAGGTGGAGGCGCTCTTCGAGGTCCCGTTCACCGAACTCGTCTTCCGTGCGGCCGAGGTCCACCGGCGCTGGTTCGACCCGGCGGAACTCCAGCTCTCTCAGCTTCTTTCCGTCAAGACCGGCGGCTGTCCGGAGAACTGCGGCTACTGCAGCCAGTCGCAGCACTTCAAGACCGCGACCACCGCCTCGAAGCTGATGGACCCCGCGGCGGTCATCGCCCAGGCCGCCGAGGCCAGGGCCGGCGGGGCCCAGCGGTTCTGCATGGGCGCGGCCTGGCGCGACGTGAAGGACCGCGACCTGCCGAACCTCACCGCCATGATCTCCGGCGTGAAGGCGTTGGGCCTGGAGACCTGCGCGACGCTCGGCATGCTCACCGCCGACCAGGCGCGGACGCTGAAGGCCGCCGGTCTCGACTACTACAACCACAACCTCGACACCGGGCCGGACTACTACGACAAGGTGGTCACCACCCGGACCTACCGGGACCGGCTGGACACCCTGGCGGCGGTCCGCGAGGCGGGCATGAGCACCTGCTGCGGCGGCATCGTCGGCATGGGCGAGACCCGCCGCGACCGGGCGGGGCTTCTGCACCAGCTCGCCATCCTGCCCCGCCACCCGGAAAGCCTGCCGATCAACGACCTGATGCCGATCCCCGGCACGCCGCTGGGCGGCTCCGAGCCGGTCGACGGACTGGAGTTCGTCCGCATGATCGCGGTCGCTCGCCTGGTCTGCCCGAAATCGGTGGTGCGCATCGCCGCCGGCCGCGAGCACATGTCCAGGGAACTGCAGAGCCTCTGCTTCCTGGCCGGCGCCAATTCGGTGTTCATCGGGGCCCGGCTGCTGACCACCGACAATCCGGACCAGGACCAGGACGCAGCCTTCCTGGCGGAGCTGAAGATACGGCCGATGACCGTGCGGCCGGAACGGATGTCCGAGCCGGCCTAGCCGAAACGTCCTCGGGGTCCTATCTGCTTGGCGCCGGGGGACGAATGCCGCAGCCGATCATTTCCGTAGAAGGCCTGTCCAAGACCTACGCCGGCGGGTTCCAGGCGTTGAAGGACGTCAGCCTGACCATCGACAAGGGCGAGATCTTCGCCCTGCTGGGCCCCAACGGCGCGGGCAAGACCACGCTCATCGGCATCACCTGCGGCCTGGTGAACCCCACCCAGGGGCGCGTGCTGGCCGACGGCCACGACGTGGTGCGCGACTACCGCGCCGCGCGCCGCCTGATCGGCCTGGTGCCGCAGGAGCTTTCGACGGACGCCTTCGAGACCGTCTGGGCCACCGTCAACTTCAGCCGCGGCCTGTTCGGCAAGCCGAAGAACCCGGCCTACGTCGAAAAGGTGCTGCGCGACCTGTCGCTGTGGGACAAGAAGGACGCCAAGATCATGGCGCTCTCCGGCGGCATGAAGCGCCGCGTGATGATCGCCAAGGCGCTCAGCCACGAGCCGCAGATCCTGTTCCTGGACGAGCCCACCGCCGGTGTCGACGTCGAGCTGCGCCGCGACATGTGGGAGATGGTCCGCGGCCTGCGCGAAAGCGGCGTCACCATCATCCTGACCACCCACTACATCGAAGAGGCCGAGGAGATGGCCGACCGCATCGGGGTGATCTCCAAGGGCGAGCTGATCCTGGTCGAGGAGAAGGCCGAGCTGATGCGCAAGCTGGGCAAGAAGCAGCTCACGCTGCACCTGCAGGAGCCGCTGAAGGCCGCGCCCGAGGGCCTCGCCGGCTATGACCTGGCCCTGGCCAACGACGGCGCCGACCTCGTCTACACCTTCGACGCCCAGGCCGAGACGACCGGCATCGCCGAGCTGCTGCGCGAACTCTCCAAGCGCGGCGTCGACTTCAAGGACCTGCAGACCCAGCAAAGTTCGCTGGAGGAGATCTTCGTCAGCCTGGTGAGCACGCGGTCATGATCGGTCTGAACCTCTACGCCGTGAACGCGATCTACCGCTTCGAGATGGCGCGGACCTTCCGCACGGTGGTGCAGTCCATCGCCGCCCCGGTGTTGACCACCTCGCTCTATTTCATCGTCTTCGGCGCGGCCATCGGGCGGCGGATGGCGGCCATCGACGGGGTGACCTACGCGGCCTTCATCGTGCCGGGCCTGATCATGTTGTCGATCCTCACCGAGAGCGTCTCCAACGGCTCGTTCGGCATCTACATGCCCAAGTGGTCGGGCACGATCTACGAGATGCTGTCGGCGCCGGTCTCTGCCCTGGAGGTGCTGATGGGCTATGTCGGCGCGGCGGCCTCGAAATCGATCATGCTGGGCGTGATCATCATGGCCACGGCGCGCCTGTTCGTGCCCTACAGCATCGCCCATCCGATTTGGGCGGTCGCCTTCCTGGTGCTGACCTCGCTGAGCTTCAGCCTGTTCGGCTTCATCCTGGGCGTCTGGGCGGACGGCTTCGAGAAGCTGCAGATCGTACCCCTGATGGTGATCATGCCGCTGACCTACCTGGGCGGCAGCTTCTACTCGATCTCGATGCTGCCGGGGGTGTGGGCCAGGATCGCGCTGTTCAACCCGGTGGTCTATCTGGTCTCGGGCTTCCGCTGGAGCTTCTACGGCGTCTCCGACGTGGGCGTGGGCGCCAGCCTGGGGATGACCCTGGTCTTCATGCTGATCTGCCTGACGGCCGTCTGGCAGATCTTCCGCACCGGCTGGCGGCTGAAGACCTAATCCCAGTTCCTCCCCCAAAAGGGGGAGGTGTCGCCGAAGGCGACGGAGGGGGCTTCCGCTCAAAATGCGGGGAAGTCATCGATCATTTTGCCCCGTTGTCCTTCACCCACGGAATCCTAACGCCGCCGATGGCGTACACCCGGTATCCAACCGGCAGTAAGAATGCGCTGACGACCAAGTGCGCAATGGCCCACGGCCAGTCGCGGCCGAGCAGAAGCACCACCGCAAAAGCAAGCTCAATCCAGCCGCCCACGCGGTAGATTCCGTAGATCATGTTGCAAGAACAAACAAAGAACGATATGCCTCGGTTGTGGAAGCTAACCATGAAGTCCGCGACTTTGCACGGCTTCTGCGCCGCCGCTTGACGCTGCCAGAAGGCCTCCTCTGGCGCGCCATCAAAGCTGGCAAGGCCGACGGCCTCAAGTTCCGCAAGCAGCATCCGATCGGGCCGTACGTCCTGGATTTCTATTGCCACGAGGCAAGTCTCTGCGTGGAGGTCGATGGGGCGTCGCATGGGTTCGGCAACCGGCCCGAGCTGGACGCGCGGCGTGACAGTTGGCTGGCTGACAGGGGGATTCGCACCCTGCGGATATCCGCATCACTGGTGCTGGACGAGGTGGACGACGCGGTGAGGATGATCGTCGATGTCGCGCGGGGCGGCGGCTGGACCGTTTGAGCGGAAGCCCCCTCCGGCCCTTTGGGCCACCTCCCCCTGAGGGGGAGGAACTTTGCTACTCGTCCTCGTCGAACTTGGCGGTGACGAGTTTTTCCAGGGCGGCGACGGCCTGTTCGGCTTCCTTGCCCTCGGCTTCGATGTCGATGCAGCAGCCGGGGCCGGCGGCGAGCATCATCAGGCCCATGATCGAGCGCGCGTCGACCGTCTGGCCGTCCTTGGAGACGCGGACCTCGGCGTCGAAACCCGAGGCGGTCTTCACGAACTTGGCCGAGGCGCGGGCGTGCAGGCCGCGCTTGTTGACGATCTCGACGGTCCGGGTCGCCCCCTCGCTCACCGGCGGCTCACTTCTCGCCCGCGAGCACATAGGAGGCGACGGAGATGTACTTGCGGCCCGCCTCCTGGGCGCAGGCGACCGCGTCCTCGAGGCTCTGGCGGCTGCGCACGCTGGCGAGCTTGATCAGCATCGGCAGGTTCAGGCCGGCGATCACCTCGGCCTTGGTCTGCTCCATGACCGAGATGGCCAGGTTGGACGGCGTGCCGCCGAACATGTCGGTGAGCAGGATGACGCCGGCGCCGCTGTCGACGCGCTCGCAGGCCGCCAGGATGTCCTTACGGCGGCGCTCCATGTCGTCTTCCGGGCCGATGCAGATGGCTTCCACCGCCGCCTGCGGCCCGACCACGTGCTCCATGGCGAAGACGAACTCCTCCGCCAGACGCCCGTGCGTAACGATAACGAGCCCGATCATGCCACGAGCTCGAACATGCAAACTGGTTCCAAGGGTATCCCCACCCGCGCGGTCAAATTCCCGTCCCGCGAGCCGTGCTAAATACGCCTCTTATGAGCCTCGTCAAAGTGGCTGAGCGCGCGACTGAGTTTCGCAGGCGCCGAAGCCTCGTGCGGGTCGATCTCGATCAGGGGCAGCGGAACCCCCAGGATCTCGGCGAACCGGGGTTCGGGGATACGCTCGGGGGTCCCGCAGCGGGCGACCAGCGACACCGGCGCGAACGGCCGGGCCGAAACCCGGATCACCTCCAGGCCGCGCACCTCGAGGAGGCCGCTGAGAACGTCCGGCGCGCGGCCGAACAGGCGGCCCTGCGTCACCCAGAGGCTCACCCGGTCGTCGGCCACCAGCGAAAAGCCCTGATCGAGCGCCCGCAGCGCCAGGTCGCTCTTGCCGGCGCCGGCCGGGCCCTCGATCAGCACGCCCCGCCAGAAGCCGCCCAGCCGGGCGGCGATCAGCCCGGCGTGGACGATCACGCCTTGGCCTCCGGCAGCATCAAGAGGAAGACCGCCCCGATCACCTTGCCGTCGACGACCCGGTTCTGGGCCTTGAGCGTGCCGCCATGGGCCTCGACGATCTGGCGGGCGATGGAGAGGCCCAGGCCCGAGTTGCCGCCGAAGGCCGCGCCCTTCGGCCGCGAGGTGTAGAAGCGCTCGAAGATGGTCTCCAGGTTCTCCGGCGGGATGCCGGGCCCGGAATCGGAGACCGTGGCGACCACCCGGCCCGGCGCGCGCTGCACGGCCACCTCGACCTCGCCACCCGGCGGGCTGAACGACCGGGCGTTGTCGATCAGATTGCGGAACACCTGGCCCAGCGAGCCTTCGCGGCCCAGCACCGTCGGCGGCTCGGCGCCGGTGGGACGCGCGAACCGCACGGTCACCTCGCCCGGCTTGGCGGTGGCCTGATAGAGGGCGACGATGTCGGCGACCAGCCGCTCCAGGTCGACGGGCTTGGGGTTGTCGCGGGACAGCTCGGCGTCCAGCCGCGAGGCGTTGGAGATGTCCGTGACCAGCCGGTCCAGGCGCTGGACGTCGTTTTTCAGGATGCGCAGCAGCCGCTCCCGCGCCGCCGGCTCGGCGACCAGGTCCAGGGTCTCGACCGCCGAGCGCAGGGAGGTGAGCGGGTTCTTGATCTCGTGCGCCACGTCGGCGGCGAAGCTTTCGATGGCGTCCATCCGCTCGCTGAGCGCCTGGGTCATGTCCTCCAGGCTGCGGGTCAGGTCGCCGAGTTCGTCGTCCCGGCGGGCGAGGTCGGGGAGCGAGATGGCCCGCGCGCCCGCCAGGCGGACGCGGTCGGCGGCCCGCGCCAGCCGCCGCACCGGCTGGGCGATCAGGCGGGTCAGCAGCAGCGACGACGACAGCGTCACGGCCACGGCGATCAGGATGAACGGGATTAGGGCCTCGCGTTCGCGCGCGATGATCTGGTCGACGTCGTTGGCTTCCAGCGTCAGGACGCCGAGGATCTGCTGGACGTTCTGGATGGGGATCGAGACCGAGACCACGCGGCGGCCGTCCTCGTCGCGGCGCAGCCCCGCCACGTGCTTGCCGAGCAGCGCCCGGCTCACCTCGCTGCGCAAGGCCGCGCGCGCCTCCTCGGCCACCGCCCCCTGCGGACGTGAGCGCAGGGACAGCGACAGGTTCTGGCCCCGCGGACGGGCGGGCGGCAGGGTGCGCTGCTCCACCCGGTCGGCGACGACGTCGCTGTCGGCGATCGGCGCGCCCTGCGCGTCGAACAGGCGCGCGCGCTGGGCCTTGGGATTGGCCAGCATCTGCAGCGCCAGGCTGGCGTTGCCGGGGTCCATCGCCGGAGTGGGCTCGCCCACGGTGGCGGCCTGGTCGATGATCGCCGCCATCAGCTCGCCCTGGGTGGTCAGGCTGTCGATGCGGGCGCTGACCAGCCCCTGGCGCAGCTCGTTCAGCACCAGGGCCCCGGCGATCAGGATCACCAGGCCCGAGAAGTTCAGCGCGATGATCAGCCGGCCGAGCCGGGTGCCCGGCAGCCAGCGAAACCGCGACAGCCGGGGCGCCCGCGAATCCTCCCCGCGGCCCCCGCCGCCCCGATCAGGTTTCGCGGTAGCGGTAGCCGACGCCATAGAGGGTTTCGATCGCGTCGAACTCTGGATCAACGTCGCGGAACTTCTTGCGCATGCGCTTGATGTGGCTGTCGATGGTGCGGTCGTCGACATAGACCTGATCGTCGTAGGCCGCGTCCATCAGGTTGTCGCGGCTCTTCACGAAGCCTGGCCGCTGGGCCAGGGACTGCAGGAGCAGGAACTCTGTCACCGTCAGCTTCACGGGCTTGCCTTCCCACAGGCAATCGTGGCGGGCGGGGTCCAGGGTCAGCTTGCCCCGCTTGATGGCGCGGCTGCCTTCCGCCCCGATGGCGGCCGGCGCGGGCTCCTCGCCCTCGACGCCGGCGCGGCGCAGCACCGCCTTCACACGCTCGATCAGCAGCCGCTGGCTGAAGGGCTTGTGCATGTAGTCGTCGGCGCCCAGGTTGAAGCCGAGGATCTCGTCGATCTCCTCGTCCTTGGACGTCAGGATGATCACCGGCATGTCGGAGGTCCGGCGCAGGCGGCGCAGCACCTCCATCCCATCCATGCGCGGCATCTTCACATCGAGGATGGCCAGGTCCGGCGGCTCATTCTCCAGGGCGGCGAGGCCCGCGGCGCCGTCGTAGTAGGCCTTCACGGTGTGGCCGTGGCTCTCCAGCGCGAGGCTGACGGAGGTGACGATGTTTTCGTCGTCATCCACCAGGGTGATTTTGGCCATGAGGTTTCCGAATATCTCCTTGAACGCCTTGAACCTAGTTATCCGCCACCGTGGCCTCAATGGGGCGCCGCGCGTGGCTGCCTAAGGCGGTCAATCTGACCTTAAAGCTTCGCCAGTAGGCTCCGGTTCACTGGAGAGAGCTTAATGCCCGCCGCGAACGTCCATTTCGAGGTCTTTGTCCGCCGCTATCCGGACTCCCCCTGGGCCCTGAAAACCGCCACCGACACCCGAACTGTCGCCCTCGACGAGGCCAAGGATCTGCTCGCTCGCGGCCAGGTGGCCGCCGCGCGCGTGATGCGCGAGACACTGGACCCGGAGACGGGTGAATTCCAGTCCCTGACCATCCTGACGATCGGCCTGCCCGAGCGGCCGCGCAAGGTCCGCGCCCCGGAGCCCACTGAACCGCTCTGCGTGTCGCCGCAGGATCTCTACACCTGCCATGCCCGCGAGCGGATCGGCCGGCTGTTCGAGACCTGGCTGGAGCGCCACGGGGCGACGCCGTTCGAGCTGATGCACCGGCCCGACCTGGTCGAGCAGCTCGAGGCCAGCGGGGTGGAGATCGCCCACGCCATCCAGAAGATCGCCACGCCGGAGGCCCACTCCCGCGGGACCACGCTGGCGGAGATGATCGCGGTCTTCAAATCGCTCAGCGACCGCGCCATCGAGCGGCTGATGCGCGACCGCCGCAAGGGCCTGCCCGAGGTGACCGCCGAGACCTTCGCGAAGACCGCCTCGGCGCTCGCCAAGGACCCCGAGGGCGCCTATCGGCTGGGGTGCGCGGTGGCGGGGTTCCTCGCGCCGGCCACGGGTTGGAGCGAAAAGGTCGCCCTGCTGCTCGACCTGGCGGACAACGCGCCGCCGGAGGGCTCCGGCCGCGCCCTCGCGCTCTCGGTGATCGCCGAGCCGCTGGAAGAGATCGTCCGCCACGAGCGGGGGCTCGACAACATCGTCGGCGGCTCGCTGGACCTGGGCGCGCGCCTGGCGGCCATGAGCCGGCTCGCCGCGGCCAGCGTCGTCGACCAGTTGGTCAAGGTCGAGCCGTCGGTGGCCAAGGTGACGCCGGAGCTGTCCGACCGCGCCCAGCGCCTGGCCAAGTGGCTGATGAGCGAGGACTTCACCGGCGTGCGCGCCGCCATCGGCCAGCGCATCCTGCGCGACCTGGGCGGCGGCCGGCGCCTGCGGCCCTCCGACCCGGAGGGCGAAATCGACGTCACCCGGGGCCTGGCCATGTCGCTGACCGCGGCGGCCGGCAAGCTCCTGCCTCTGGACGACGTCCAGGCCGCCTTCACCGCCCGCTCCAAGACCCTGGTCGCCCGCGAGTTCGTCGAGTCCTACCTGGGCGAGGACGCCTCGGTCATGGAAGAGGCCGCGGCCCTGGTCTGGCTGATCGAAAACATCATCGGCGGCGCCAACAAGCGCGAGGCGGGCCGCTGGCTCTCCTCCCTGATCTTCAGCCTGCGCTTCGAGCGCGAGGCGAGCGTCGGCCATTTCGCGGCCCAGCGCCTGGCGGAACTGGCCAAGCTGCAGCGCGGCGTCGCCCGCTGCGGCCTGGTGGAAGAGGTCTACCGGCCCATACAGGCCAAGCTGGGCGAGATCGGCGGCGCGGTGGAGACCGAAGGCCGGTTCGTGGCCGCGACCGCCCGCGCCGCCCGGCCGGCGCTGGAGCGGCTGACCACGCTCCTGAAAATGGCCTGCGGCGAGACCGCCCCGCTCGGCCCCTGCGCCGACCGCGCCCGCACCGAAGCCCTCAAGCTCGCCCGCGCCGACGACACCCGCGCCGAGCTGTCCTCCGCGCCGGGGCAGGTGGACGCTATCCGGGATCTGCTGAAGCACGCGTCGCTGGCGGCTTAGGGCAACGGCGCGTTGCAGCCGGCAGTCCGGTACTCCTCTCCCAGGCGCACAGCACCGTGGGAGAGGGGCGTTGTCGTGAGCGGGCAGGCTGCGGCTTAAATCTCACGCCGGCCGGTCTGCCTTGAGGCCTCGGCTTCTCAAGGACGCGCCAAAGGCGCGCCGCGACGCGGGCGGCCAGGGGCCGCTCCTTGACAGGCCGAGACCCCAAGGCTCGCATCATCCATGAGGTTTAAGGCCGGATGGCATCTGGGAGATGCGCACCTCCGCGGGGATCGGATTGGATATGCGCGTTAGACCGTCGGCCCGCATTCTCGTTGTCGACCCCGATGGGAGGGTCTTGCTGTTCAGGTTTGTGTTCGAGCGCGGCGCCCTGGCCGGAACGCAGTTTTGGGCCACGCCGGGCGGAGGAATCGATGAGGGAGAGACGTTCGAACAGGCCGCCATTCGGGAGCTTGCGGAGGAGACAGGGCTGACGATCTCGCACCCTGGCCCGCAAGTGGCGCGGCGCGAGGCGGTGTTTCGCTCGCCAGAGGGCCAAACCATCAAGGCCGACGAGCGCTTCTTCCTGGTCAAGACCAGCGAAGCCGAGCTCAGCCGTGAGGGTTGGACTTCGCCGGAGCGAGAGGTGATGGCGGAGCATCGCTGGTGGTCTCTTGATGAAATCCGCCTGACCCGCGAACAAATCTGGCCCGAAGACCTGGCCGACCTCATCTCAGGGGCCTGAGCGCGGTCAACGGCCCAGCACCGCCCTCAACGCCGCCGCCACCCGGCCGACGTCCTCGTCCGCCATACCCGGATAGAGCGGCAGCGACAGGCAGCGGTCGTACCAGGCGTTCGCCCCCGGCAGGTCCAGCGCGCCATACCGTTCCCGGTAATAGGGCTGGGTGTGGACGGGGATGTAGTGGACCTGGGTCCCGACGCCGCGCTCGCGCAGAGCGTCCACCACCGACCGGCGGCTCACGCCCGCGGCCTGAAAGTCGATCAGCACGCACATCAGGTGCAGGACCGGGTCGCTCCAGGCCGGGCGCGCGGCGATCCGCACGATCGGGGCCAGCGGCGCGAGCGCGGTCTCATAGGCTGCGGCCAGGGCCCGGCGCCGGGCGGCGAACCGCGGCAGTTTCTTGAGCTGGGAGAGGCCCAGCGCGCAGAGGATGTCCGGCAGGCGGTAGTTGAACCCGGGCTCGGCCATTTCGTAGACCCACGGATCGGCGTCCGCGGGCCGCGTCATGCCGTGGCTGCGCACGGTCCGCAGGCGCTCGGCCAGGCCTGCGTCATTGGTGGTGACCATGCCGCCCTCGCCGGTGGCGATGGTCTTGACCGGGTGGAAGGAGAAGGTGGCCATGGCCGAGTGGCGCGCGTCGCCGGCCCGCTCGGCGACGTTGCCGAAGCTCATGGTCGAGCCCAGCGCGTGCGGCGCGTCCTCCACCAGCACCGCGCCCGCCCCGCCGGCCAGGGCGGCCAGCTCCGGGAGGTTCACCGTGTCGCCGCGCAGATGCACCGGCAGGACCGCCCGCAACTTGCGGCCGCCGACCCGGGCGAGCGCCTCCGCAAGGGTCTCCGGCGTCATCAGGCCGGAGTGCGGATCGACGTCGGCGAACACCACCTCGGCGCCGACGTAGCGGGCGCAGTTGGCGGTGGCCAGGAAGGTGATCGAAGGGACGATGACCGCCTCGCCCGGCTGCACGTCCAGGGCCAGCATTGCCAGGTGCAACGCAGCGGTGCCGTTGGCGCAGGCCACGGCATGGCGCGCGCCCACTGTCTCGGCGAAGGCGGCCTCGAAGGCCGCCACCGTGGGACCGGTGGTCAGGAAATCGGCCCTCAACGCTTCGACAACAGCCGCAATGTCGTCGTCTTCTATGGTCTGGCGGCCGTAGGGAAGGACCGGACCCGGCATCCTAGTCGGCCGCGCGCCGGCGGCGCTGTTGCGGGGTCTGTTCGTTGAGCACCGCCAGCAAGGCCTCGCCGCTGAGCCAGTCGTCGTTGGTGTCGCTGGCGTAGCTGAAGCCCTCCGCCAGGGCCGCGCCCTTCAGCGGCTCGCGGCGGTATTCCACGAAGGCCGGCTCGATGGCGTAGCGGTCGCCCAGGTCGACGCTGGAGCGGGCGTCGTCGGCGCTGATCATCATCTCGTGCAGCTTCTCGCCGGGGCGGATGCCGACGACCTTGATCGGCAGGCCGGGCGCCATGGCCTCCGCCAGGTCGGTCATCTTCATCGAGGGGATCTTGGGCACGAAGATCTCGCCGCCGTGCATCGCGCCAAGCGACGAGAGCACGAACTCGACCCCCTCGTTGAGCGTGATCCAGAAGCGGGTCATCCGAATGTCGGTGATCGGCAGCTCGGCCGCGCCCTTGGCCAGCAGCCGTTGGAAGAAGGGCGCCACGGAGCCCCTGGAACCCACCACATTGCCGTACCGCACCACCGAAAACCGCGTGCCGATGTCGCCGGAGAGGTTGTTGGCGGCCACGAAGGTCTTGTCGGAGGCGAGCTTGGTCGCGCCGTAGAGGTTGATCGGGTTGCAGGCCTTGTCGGTGGAGAGCGCGATCACCTGCTGCACCCGGTTGGTGAGGCAGGCCCAGACCACGTTCTCGGCGCCCATGATGTTGGTGTGGATGCACTCCGAGGGATTGTACTCCGCCGCCGGCACCTGTTTCAGGGCCGCGGCGTGGATCACCACGTCGACGCCGCGGAAGGCCAGGATCAGCCGCTCGCGGTCGCGCACGTCGCCCAGGAAGAAGCGCAGGCAGGCCATCTTCTCCGGGCCGAAGCGTTCGGCCAGGTCGATCTGCATCTCGCTCTGCTTCAGCTCGTCCCGGGAGTAGACGATCAGCTTGCGCGGGCTGGCGCGGGTCAGCACGGTCTCGATGAACCGCCGCCCGAACGAGCCCGTGCCGCCGGTGATGAGGATGACCTTGCCGTCGAGGTCGAGGCTGGTCGGCGCAAATCGGCTCAAGGCGCGCTCCGCAAGTCCCTGGGGCGGAAATCCCAGGCGTCCGCCACCTTGTCGCAGGGGCGCGTAAAGAAGCCGCTAACCATGATCGCGATAGATTGCGCCATGCGACGCTGTGAGCTCCTCGTCCTGATCGCCCTGGCCGGCTTCATGCCGTCGGCCGTCCTGGCGGACGAAAAACAGAAGAAGAAGTCGGGCGGCGAGAACTACATCCCGCTCAATCCGGTCACCGCCACCACCAACAAGGGCGGCGGTCGGCGCGGCGTGCTCAGCGTCGATTGCGGCCTGGAGATCGACGACCCGAAGCTGCGCGAGTTCGCCGACCAGTCGCTGCCGCGCCTGCGCGCCGCCTACGTCCAGGCCATGGAGATCTACGCCGCGGGCCTGCCGCCGGGGACCGAGCCCAATGCGGACCTGATCGTCCAGGAGCTGCAGCGTCAGACCAACCTGATCCTCAAGCGCCCCGGGGCCAAGCTGCTGATCGGCGCCGTCGTCGCGAACTAGTTGGGCAACAGGCTCCTCCACAGGGGGAGGATCTGCCTTCACATCGCGCTGATGCCGCCGTCGAGCTTCAGCTCCGCGCCGGTCATGAACTTGCTCTCGTCCGAGGCCAGGTAGAGGCAGGCGTTGGCGATGTCCTCCGGCTCGCCGATGTGGCCGAGCGGCACCTGGCGGCCGAGCTTGGCCTCCGCCTCCTCCTTGCCGAACCGCTGGCGCAGCGGGTCGAGGATCGGGGTGTCGATGAAGGTCGGGTGGATCGAGTTCGAGCGGATATCCAGCCCCTGCTTGGCGCAATGCAGCGCGATGCCCTTGGACAGCAGCCAGACCGCGGCCTTGGAGGCGTTGTAGCTCGGCGAGTTGTGGGCGGCGATCAGGCCGGCGATCGAGGAGATGTTGACGATCGAACCCGGCTGGTGGGCGCGCATGTACTTCAGCGCGTGCTTGGTCCCGAGGAACACCGAGTCGACGTTGACGCTCATCACCGTCTTCCAGTCCTCGAAGCTCAGGGACTCGATGTCGCCGCCGCGGCTGATGCCGGCGTTGTTGACCAGGACCGAGATGCCGCCCATGGCCGCGTCGGCCTCGTCGAGGGCGAACACCCACTGCTCCTCCTTGGTCACGTCGAGCGGGAAGGCGAAGGCCGTGCCCTCGCCGTGCGCGGCGTTGATCTCGGCGGCGACCTTCTTCGCGCCGTCGAGGTTGATGTCGACCACCGTCACCTTGGCGCCCTCGTCGGCCAGCTTGCGGGCCATGGCCGCGCCCAGCCCTTGAGCGCCCCCGGAAATGAAGGCCTTCTTGCCCGCGACCCGTCCTGGCATGTGATCTGTCTCCTTAGATCCCGTTCGCCGGCGGCGTCTTCAGACGCCCTCCCGGCCACAATTCTCATGGATGATGCGAGCCTTGGGGTCTCGGCTTGTCAAGGACGCTGCCCTTGGGCGGCGCCGCCTCGCGGCGAGGCCTCCGGCCTCGTCCTTGAGAAGCCGAGACCCCAAGGCAAACTGGCCGCCATGAGATTTAAGCCGCCACCTGCCGGCGGCCCACATCTCCCAGCCTAGGCCTCCGTTCCCCCGGCGCTCTTCGCCGCCATGTCCATGAAGGTCGCGAGCTTCACGTCCAGCTCGGTGACCCCATCGGCGTCGTGAGTGGTCAGCGTCACACCCACCCGGTTGTAGACATTGAACCACTCCGGATGGTGGTCGAGCTTTTCGGCCATCAGGGCCGTGCGGGTCATGAAGGCGAAGGCCGCGGTGAAGTCAGCGAACCGGTAGGTGCGCTGGATGGCGTCGCGATCCCCCTCGGCCTTCTTCCAGAGCGGGCGTTGCTTGAGCGCCGCGTCCGCGCCGATCTTCGCAGGCCGGCTCATGCGACACCCTCCTCTGCAAAGCTGAGCCCCGTCGCCTCGGCCAGGTCGGCCAGCGTCTGGTCCACGTCCACCACCTTGATCGCCCGCATGCCCAGCGCCGCGGCCGGCTTGCAGTTGACGCCCAGGTCGTCGAGGTAGACGCAGCGGCCGGGTTCGACCGCCAGCAGCTCGCACATCATCAGGTAGATCCTCGGATCCGGCTTCCGCACGCCGGCCTTCGAGCTCTCGATGATGGCGTCGAACAGCGGCATCACCTGGCCCATGGCGCCGGCCGCGCGCTGGCCCTCGTCCTGGCCGGGCGAATGCATCGAGACCACGTTGTTGGTGATGCAGCCCACCTTGAAGTGCGACTTGCAGGCCTTCAGCGCCGCGACCATCCGGGGCCGCAGCTCGCCGGAAAGCAGGGGCAGGACGTCGCGGCCCGGCACCGGGTGGCCGAGCGCGGCGGATTCCTCGAGGAACAGGGCGTCGAAGCCGGCCGGGTCCACCTCGTTGCGCTCGAACAGGGCCCAGGCGTTGGTGTCGGGGTTGGCGGCGTTGATCCGGCGGATCAGGTCCTTGGGCAGGCCGCGTTCGGCCTCGAAGCGGTTGAAGGCCTCGAACGGCGAGGAGGTGAAGACCCCGCCGAAGTCCCAGATCACCGCCGCAATCTCCGGTCTCGCCGCCATGTCGCTTCCCACGCTCCGTAGACCCTTCCAAAGGCCGGCGCGCGTCGGACGGGGTGAACCGGCGTCCACTTCGCCCTGACGCGCTCCTGCAGGCGGCGGTCTAGAGAGCCGGGCGCGGACGTGCAAGTAAGGGCCGATGACCCCGTTCGATCGCCTGCGCCGCCTGCCCCGTCCCTACCGCCTGGCGATCTTCGCCCTGGCCTGCGTGATCCTGCTCTATCTGACCCTGGCGCCCGGCAAGGACGTGCCCGGCGTGGGGCTCGTGTGGGACAAGGCCGAGCACGCCATCGCCTGGGCCGTGCTGACCGGCGCGGGCCTGTTGCTCTCGACCCGCCGGCGCTGGGCGATCCTGGTGTTCGCCTTTGTCTTCGGCGCGGCCGTCGAGGTCCTGCAGGCGACCCTGCCCTTCGGCCGCGACGGCGACATCTTCGACCTGACGGCCGACACCGTGGGCATCGCCGCGGCCTATGTCGTCTGGCGGGTGTGGCGGCGGCTGGGCTGGGTCAGGTGAGCCCGCGCCACCGGCCCTGGGAGGAGGCGGCCGACTTCCAGATCGGCCTGCGCCCCATCGCGGTCGCCGACTGGCTGGAAGGCGGCGAGGCCGATCCGGCGGCGCGCAAGGACCCGCTGTACGAACACGCGCGCGATCTGGTGTGGGCCGAGAGGCCGGGCTCCGAGGCCGGCCAGGCGGAGGCGCTGGCGATGGTCGAGGGCGCGCTCGGTCCGGCGCCGGCGGCGCCCGGACTGCCCGCGCTCTACGCCGCCGCGCGCCGCACGCCCGACGACCTCTGCCTGATGGAGAAGGCCGACGGCCAGTGGCGGCTGACGGCGCTGTCGCTGTCGGCCGGCGGGTTCTTCACGGCGTCCGAGGCGATCGGCAAGTCGCTGGGCGAGCTGCACGGCCCGGTGACCGGCTTCGCCGACCGGTTCCTGATCCGCGTGCAGCGCGTCTTCGAGGGCCTGCGCCCCGACCTGGTGCTGGAGCGGCGCAACTGGACGGTGCTGAACTCCGACCGGCTTCACACCCCGTCCTCGGCGCCTATCCGCGCCCGGATCCCCGGCATCGACCCGCGCGACGCCGGGCGGATCCTGCACCTGCGCGTGGAGCGTCAGACCCTGCGCCGCCTGCCGGCGACCGGCGGGGCGCTGTTCACCATCCGGGTGTGGCTCGCGCCCCTGGCCGACCTAGCGGGCGAGCCCGAGCGGCTGGCGGCGTTCGCGCGGGCCTGGCGCGCGGCCACGCCGGACTTGCGCGCCTACAAGCGCTTCGACCTCTATGACGATCTGGTGGAGGCCTTCCTCCGCGACCCGCAACCGGCCTGACCGCCGTCCTCGGAGCCTCCATGCCGTCCGAAACCGCCCAGCCCTTCGTCTACCTGGCCACGCCCTGCTACGGCGGGGTGCTGCAACTGCAGTTCATGCACTCGGTGCTGGCCCTGCAGGCGGCCTGCCGCGAGCGCGGCGTCGGCCTGGAGATCGACCTGATGGGCGGCGACGCCCTGATCACGCGGGCCCGCAGCCGGCTGACCGCCCGGTTCCTGGCGCACCGCGAGGCGACCCATATCCTGTTCTGCGACGCCGACATCGGCTTTGCGCCGGAGAACGTCTTCCGCCTGCTGGAGGCCGACAAGCCGGTGATCGCCGCGGTCTGCCCGATGAAATACATCGACTGGGAGCGTGCCCGGGTCGCGGCCAAGGCCGAGGCGCCGGACATGATGGCCGCCTCCCTGGGCTATGTGGTGCGCTTCCTGCCGACCGCCGACCACTCGGTGGAGGTCCACGACGGTATCGCCAAGGTGGCCTACGGCGGCACCGGCTTCCTGATGATCCGCCGCGAGGCGATGCAGCAGATCGTCGACGCCCACCCGGAGCTCCGCGCCAAGATGGGCGACATGGGCGACAAGCTGGCCGACGAGGCGCCCATGGTCTTCGAGACCATGATCGAGCCGGAAACCGGCCAGTACCTGTCGGAGGACTACGCCTTCTGCCGCCGCTGGCGCGACCTGGGCGGGGAGATCTGGGCCGACATGGAGGCCCGGCTGACCCATGTGGGCGTGGCGGCCTACACCGGCAGCCTGATGCAGGCGATGCAGCTCTCGCCCGGCCCCAAGGCCTGACCAGATCCCTTAGCGGTGGTGCAGGACGATCTCGGTGGAGGTGCGCTCGACCCGCACCGGCGCATAGGCCGCCAGGCGGCGGAGCACGTCGGCCTCGTTGTCGGTCACCAGCACGCCGGAGAAGCGCAGGGCCGCGGTGCGCGCGTCGGCGGCGCGCACCGGCGTCGCAAAGCGGCGGGAGAGGTCCGCGGCGACCTCCGACAACGGCTGGTCGTGATAGATCAACTGGCCGTTGGTCCAGGCGAAGGTGGCGTCCGGATCGGCGACCTTCAGAAGCTGGGCGGGCTGGCCGGCGGTGTGGGTCAGCTCCTGGCCGACCGTGACCCGCGTGGGCGCGGACTGCAGGGAGTCGGCGGGGCGCACCTCGACGACGCCGCGGCGCACGGTGAGGTCCATCAGGTCGGCGCGGTGGCGCAGGTTGAATTCGGTGCCGACCACCCGCACCTGCCGGTCGCCCACCCCGATGAGGAACGGCCGCCTGGCGTCATGGGCCACGTCGAACACCGCCTCGGCGTCGGCCATCTCCACCCGGCGCGCGTCGCGCTCGAGCCGCACGGTGATCTTCGAGGCGGCGTTCAGCCGGATGTGGGTGCCGTCGGCGAGGGTGATGTCGCGGGTCTTGCCGGCCGGGGTCTCGTAGGTCTGGGAGGCGACGCCCGGCGACTGAATCCCGACGCCGACGGCGACGGCCAGGCCGGCGGCGATCGCCGCGCCCGCGCCCCACCAGGCGCCGCGGGGAATCCGGCCACGGACGCCGCTCCGGACCTGCCGCCGCCGCGCCGCAACCAGCGGCCGCCCGCCCAGCTCCCGGGTCAGCGGGGCGTACTCCAGGTCGACCCACAGGCTCTCCAGCCGCTCGTAGGCGCGAGCGTGCGCCGGCGAGGCCTGCAACCAGCGCTCGAACGCCAGCCAGTCTTCGCCGGTCGCAGCCTCCCCCTGAAGGCGGGCGAACCAGCGCGCCGCCTCCTCGGCCATTTGACCGTCGTCAGGATGTTCGTCGGTCCTAAGCATCAATCCCTAGCCCGCAGGGTGGCGAGCCACCTGCTTTCGATGAGATGACGCCGCCATCCGGCGACCTCCTCCAAATAACGCGTTTCGCCGATCACCGTAGTCTCGCGGCGAGGTGCTTCAAGGCGGCCATCATGTGCTTCTCCACGGCGCTGCGCGAAATGCCGAGCTCGGCGGCGACCTGCGGGTGGCTCAAGCCCTCGAACTTGTGCATCCGGAAGACACGCTGGGTCTGCGGGCTGAGTTCCGTGAGCGCCTGGGTGAGCAGGGCCAGGCGCTGGCGCGCCGCCACGGCGGCCTCGGCGCTCGGCTCGGCGGAGATCTCGTGGATGCCGACCCGGGTGGTCTGGCTGTCCAGCCAAGCGCCGTCGCGATGCGCCGTGCGCCGCTCGCCGCGAAGCTTGTCGAGCATCAGGTTGGAGCCCAGCCGATAGAGGTAGGCCACGGGATTCTGGATCTCGACCGGCTGGTCCATCCCGGAGAGCCGGACATAGATGTCCTGCACCAGGTCCTCGGCGGCCGCGGGCGAGCGCAGACGGACGGTGAAGAACCGTACGAGGTCGCTGCGGCGCTCGAGGTAGAGCCCTATCAGCGCCGATCTGCCGTCTTCCTGCAAGTCCAAGCGCTCGTCGCCCTCGCCGCCCCGGATCCTACCCAATACACGCCACGCCGGACGCGCGACAGCCTGTCACCCGCCGCAGACGGTTCCCACGCCCCGGCGCGGCGGCTATGAGGGCGCATGACCGCACCATCCGGGGGCCCGCTACGCCACCAAGCCGCCCCCGCCGCCCATCCGCTGGAGCTCGGCGTCATCGTCCCGACGTTCAAGGAGGCGCCCAACGTGCGCCCCCTGCTGGCCAAGCTCGAGGCCGCGCTGCAGGGCGTGGTCTGGCAGGTCATCTTCGTCGATGACGACAGCCCCGACGGCACGGCGGCGACCGTGAAGGAGATCGCCGCGGTGGATCCGCGGGTGATGTGCCTGCACCGCATCGGGCGGCGCGGCCTGGCGGGCGCGGTGATCGAGGGCGCGATGGCCTCGGCGGCGCCCTTCGTCGCGGTGATCGACGGGGACCTTCAGCACGACGAGACCCTGCTGCCGCAGATGCTGAAGGCGCTGCAGGAGGATCGCGCCGACGTGGTGGTGGGCAGCCGCTATCTGGGCGTCGCGGGGGCCGGCGCCTCGGCGCTCGGCGCCCGGCGCGAGGCCGGCAGCCGGCTCGCCAACTGGCTCGGCCGCCGGGTGCTGCGGGCCGAGGTCACCGACCCGATGAGCGGCTTCTTCATGCTCCGGCGGGAGATGATCCAGGCGGTCGCCCCGGCGCTCACCACCTCGGGCTTCAAGGTGCTGTTCGACATCCTGGCCTCCCAGAAGACCCCGCCGCGGTATCTGGAGCTGCCCTACGAGTTCCGCGCCCGCCACGCCGGGGACTCCAAGCTCGATAACGGCGTGGTCGTGCAGTATCTCGGCCTGCTGGTCGCCAAGCTCACCCGCGACCTGATCTCGCCGCGCTTCATCATGTTCGCCATGGTCGGGGCCAGCGGCGTGGGCGTGCACCTGCTGATCCTGCGATCGCTGCTGCACCTGGGCTTCGCCGAGGCCCAGCTCGTCGCCGCGCTCGGGGCCATGACCTCCAACTATCTGATCAACAACGCCGTGACCTATCGCGACCGACGCAAGCGCGGCGCGGCCCTGCTCGTGGGGTACTTCAAGTTCGTCGTGCTCTGCAGTGTGCCGCTGGCCGCCAACGTCGCGGTGGCGACCATGGTCTATGAGCGCGGCCCCTCCTGGTGGGTCGCGGGCGTCGCCGGGGCCGTCGTGGCGGCGGTCTGGAACTATGTGACCACGTCGCGGGCCGTCTGGTGACCGAGGCCGCCGGCCGGCCTCCGCTGGTCGACGCCCGCCGCGGCGTGCTGCTGCTGGCGCTCGCCCTGACGGCGATCCGGCTGGCCGCCGCCGGCGCCATCCACCTGACCGAGGACGAGGCTTACTACCGGTTCTGGGCGCAGCACCTGCAACTGGGCTACCTCGACCATCCGCCGATGATCGGCTGGTGGATCCGCGCGGGGATGAGCCTGTTCGGCGACACCCCGCTGGGCGTGCGGCTGCTGCCGACCCTGAGCTGCGGCCTGAACACCTGGCTGATCGGCGATCTGGCCGTTCGACTGGGCGCCGGCCCGCGCGCGGCCTTCCGCGCGGCCCTCTGGTACAACGCCACCCTGACCGTCTGCCTGGGCGGCATGCTGGCGATCCCGGATGCACCGGCCAGCCTCTTCTGGACGATCACCCTTTGGGCCCTGGCGCGGTTCTGGGAGCATCGGCGGGCCGGCTGGTGGCTGGCGGCCGGCCTCGCGGCGGGCCTGGCCGTGATGTCGAAGTACTCCGGCCTGTTCCTCGCGCCGGGCGTGCTGGTCTGGCTGCTGGCGACCCCGGGCGGCGCCGCGGAGCTGAAGAAGCCCGGGCCCTGGGCGGCGGCCGTCCTGGCGGCGGCGGTGTTCGCCCTCAACATCGTCTGGAACGCCCAGCACCAGTGGATCACCTTCATCAAGCAGTTCGGCCGCGTGGCGCCGCACGGCTTCACGCTCGCCTATCTCTTCGAGCTGGTGGTCACCCAGATCCTGCTCTTCACCCCGATCATGGCGGCCTATGCGGCCCTCGGCGCGCGGCAGGCCTGGCGCGAGCGCGGGCAGGCGGGCGCGGTCCAGCTTCTCCTGCCGGCCGCCACCTCGGCGCCCTTCGCCGCCTACCTCCTGCTCCACAGCCTGCACGACCGGGTTCAGGGCCACTGGCCGGCGCCGGCCTTCGGCGCCATGGCGATCTGCGCGGCGGTCGCCGCCGAGCGCTTCGCCGCCACCCCCTGGCAGGCCTGGCTGCGCCGCCTGGCGCCCGTCGGGGGCTACGCCATCGCCGCGGCGACCTTCGCCGCCATGGCCCTGCCCACGCCCAGTCCGCTCGGCCGGCTCGACCCGACCCTGCCGCTGCGCGGCTGGCCGCAGTTCGCCGGCGACATCGACACCCTGCGGGCCAGGACCGGCGCGGCCTGGGTGGGAACCCTGAGCTACGGCGTCTATTCCCAGCTACAGGACGAGCACCGCATTTCCGGCCCCCTGCTCGAGCTGGTCGAGCGCGACCGCTACTGGTCGACGGATCCCGGTCGCCCCGACTTCACCCACACCGGCCTGGTGGTCGACCTGTCGCGCCGCATGAAGGTCCCCGACGTGCGCCGATGCTTCACCGAGGTCACGCCGGCCGGCGAGCTGCGGCGGGCGGGCGGGCCGGCGCAGAACCAGCGCTACACGGCCTTCCTGGTCTCCGGCCCCCGCCGCGACGTCTGGATTCAGGGTTGTCCCTGGCAGATCTCGCCCGGCGTCTGGCGCTAGAAGCCGCGCGACACCCCGACCCCGATGGTCCGCGGCCGCAGCGGCGTGGCCTGGGTGGCGCGGGCGCGGCTGAAGGGGTTGCCGTAGGCGAAGGTGTTGCCGCGCTCGTCGGCGACGTTGTCCATGAAGGCGGTGAAGCGCCAGGCCGGCGTGCTCAGCGCCGCGGCGACCCGGCCGGAGGCGTAGCCGCCCATGACGTTGCCGAGCCCGCCGTCGAAGGTCAGGTAGGAGCGGCCGACATAGGCCACCTGGGCCGAGGTCTCGGCCTCGAACCGGCCCACCTGCCAGCGGTAGCGGACATCGGCCGCGCCCATCTCGTAGGGCACTCCCGGCAGGCCGATGTCGCGCCGCGCCGGGAAGACGTTCGCGGCCCGGGTGATCGAGGGATCTTCCAGGAGCATGTTGGCGCGCACCTGCAGGCGCCCGTCGGGCCGCCAGAGCGCCTCGGCCTCGATCCCCGTGTTGGAGCCGTCGCCGATGTTCACCGTCATCGGCAGGCCCGACGCCAGCCGCTGGTCGGTCTGCAGGCCGCGCCAGTCGGCGTGGAACAACGCGCCACGCAGGGTGAGCTTATGGTCGAACAGCGGCAGGCCGGCTCCCACTTCGTAGTTCCAGAGATGGTCGGGCGTGAAGCGCGGGGCCAGCCGCTCGGCCGTCGCGCCGCCCGCCGCCGCCGGGATGTTGAAGCCGCCGGCGCGGTAGCCCTCCTGCACCTGGGCGTAGAGCACCAGGCTCGCCGTCGCGGCGAAGTTCACCCGCACCTTCGGCGCCACCCCGCTGTCCGTGAGGTGGCCGCTCTGCGGGGCAATGGGCGCCTGGGCGATGTCGAAGTCGCTCGCGTGGCTGTCGACGCGCGTGAGGAACCACCGGCCGCCCACCGTGGCCGTCAGGCGGGCGGTGAAGTCATAGGACACCTCGCCGTAGAGGGCGGCCTCGGACAGGCGATCCTGCCGGCGATAGATCGATCGCGCCGGCCCCGCCGGCCGCACGTTCTGCAGGAAGGCGTCGTCCATTTCGCTGGAAAAGGACAGGAAGCTGCCGGCCAGCCACCGGAAAGGCCCGGGGGCGTTGGAGGACACGAGCCCTTCGCCCTCCCAGAGGTGGATGTGCTTGTCCTCGTCGAACGCCTGGCCGCGGAGCGAGCCGCCGGCCGTCGGGAAGGCGCCCGTCGCGTCGTAGCGGGTGACGAGGGCGTGGTCGATGTAGGCGGCCGAGATCTTGACGTCGGCCAGGGCGCCGCTGTGCTGGGCGGTGACGCCGGCTTCCGAGAAGTCGTTGTCGAAGGGCTCGCGGACGCTCGCGCTGCGGCTCAGCGGACCTTCCAGGCCCTGGGTGTACTGGCTGTCGGCGGTGGCGATCGACTGGTGGGCGAAGCCGGCCTCCAGCTCCCATCCGTCGGGCAGTTCGGCCAGGCCCGCGATCCGCCCCCCGGCGCGCCGGCTGGAGTTGACGTCGTGCAGGTTCAGCACCGGGTTTTCGATGTAGCCGCCGCTTTGGTCGCTGTAGGCTACGGCCCGGATCGCCGCCCGGCCGCCGGCCAGCGGCAGGTTGACCATCCCCTCGAATCCTTCGGACGGGCTGCCCTTCTGCGTGGCCATGGCCTCCGCCGAAACGGAGCCCAGGACGGCGGTCACATCCGGTCGCGCCGGGACGATCCGCACGATGCCGCCCATGGAGCCGGAGCCGTAGAGCGTTCCCTGGGGGCCGCGCAGCACCTCCACCCGGTCCACGTCCGCCAGCCGCAGGTCGGGATCGGGGGCGTTGTAGGTGATCGGCACGTCGCCGAGGTAGAGGCCGACGGTGGACTGGGTCTTGCCGGTGAAGGAGCCGTCGGAGAGCCCACGCACGAAGATCTTGTTGCGCCCGGAGCCCAGGTTGGTCACCGCCACGCCCACCGCCTGGGAGGCGATCTCGTCGAAGCTCCGCCCGCCGAGCGCCTTCATATCGGCGGGCGAGAACACGCTGATGGCCGAGGCGGTGCGCGACAGGAGCTCGGGCCGCTTCTCCGCGGTGACCACCAGTTCGTCGAGCTGCGAACTCCCCGCGGCCTCCGTGGACGGGCGCCTGACCGTCGGCAGGGGCGCGGCGAGCGGGCGGGCGACAATTCGGAAACTGTGCGGGTCGACAGCTTCGAAGCCGCAGCCCGCCGGCAACATCGCGCCCAGCGCCTTCGCCGGCTGCAGGGCGCCGAAAACCGGCCGCGACCTGCCCCCGCAACCGGAGACCGGCAGCCCGCCCACCGAGACCCCGCCTTGCACCGCAAAGCGAACGAGAGCAGCCTCGAGGGTGTCCGCAGGGAGACGGAAGACCGTGGTTTCGGCCGCCCATGCCATGCCCGGCGCCGCGCTCGCGGCCAGCAGGGCAAGCCCGCTGGCCGAGGCTGCGGCCAGTCGACGCCTTGCTTTTGCCGCGGTGAGATGGTTGTCCGTACCCAACGTCATACAGGCGGTGGCTCCCCCGGGGCGAGGCGACCAGATCAATGCATAGAAGTCCACTGGCCTTGCTCGATTCCCCCGGCGATGGCGCGTCGGCGATAGCCGCCGAGCGCGACGCCTGCCGCGACAGCTTCGCCAGGAGCCTCGCCGCGGCGCGCCCGCAGGACGAACCTTACCGCCACTGGATTCTGCAGGACGTCCTGCCTGCCGCCATGGCCGCAGCCCTCGACGCCCTGCCCTTCCCGGCGCCGGCGCTGGACGGCGTATCCGGCTCGCGCGAAATCCACAACAACACACGCAAATATGTCGATGCGGCCGCCATAGCCCAGCACCCGATGTGCGACGCCTTGGCGCAGGCCTTCCAGCACCCGGACACCGTGGCCACCATCGAAACGCTCACCGGCGCGCAACTCGACGGCTGCTGCCTGCGCATCGAATACGCCCAGGACACTGAAGGCTTCTGGCTGAAGCCGCACACCGACCTTGGCGTCAAGAAGTTCACCCTGCTCTACTATCTGGGCCCCGCCGGCCAGCCGGACCTGGGCACCGACATCTATTCCGACGGCGCGACCTGGTCGCACCGCGCGCCGTTCAACGTCGGCGGCGCGCTGGCGTTCGTGCCCTCCGACCGCACCTGGCACGGCTTCGAGCCGCGGCCGATCCCGGTGGTGCGCAAGTCGCTGATCTTCAACTACGTCACCGCCGAGTGGATGGCGCGCGAGCAGCTCTCCTATCCGGACACGCCGGTCGTCGGCCGCCGGGCGGACTGACGCCGCATCCTGCACGCCTAGGCGGCGGCCGGCAGGGTGACGATCGCGGTCGTGCCGCCGGGCTCCGACATCAGCTCCACGTCGCCGCCGTGCGCGCGGGCGGTGGAGCGCGCGATCGGCAGGCCCAGGCCGACCCCGCCGTTGTCCAGGTTGCGTGAGGCGTCGGTGCGATAGAAGGGCTGGAACACCCGGCCCAGTTCGTCGGGCGACAGCCCCGGGCCCGCGTCGGCGATCTCGACCACCGCCGCGCCTTCGGCCTGGCGCACGTGGATGCGCGCCTCGCCGCCGTACTTCACCGCATTGTCCACCAGGTTGGAGAACAGGCGCTGCAGGGCGACGGGATCGCCGTCCACGGTCACCGGCGCGCCGTCGATGATCTCCACCTGGCCGCCGACCATCGCCGCGTCGTCCACGACGCACTCGATCAGCGAGAGCAGGTCGAGCCGCTCGCGGCGGCGCGGCTGACCTTCGTCGCGGATGAAGGCGAGCACCCCGCCGATCATCTGCTCCATCTGCTCCACGTCGGAGAGCACCGAGGCCTTCAGGCGCGGCGGCGCGGCCTCCAGCTTGAAGCGGATCCGCGCCAGCGGCGTGCGCAGGTCGTGGGAGATGGCGCCCACCATGGCGGTGCGGTCGAGGATGTAGCGCTTCAGCCGCGCCTGCATCTCGTTGAAGGCGTGGGCTGCGGCGCCCACCTCGGCGGGCCCCTTGAGCGTCATCTGCGGGGCGTGCGGATCGCGCCCGAGGGTCTCAGCGGCCTCGGCGAAGCGCTTCAGGGGCGCGGAGATGCGGCGCGAGAACAGGTAACCGGCCGAGGCGACCAGCAGGAAGCCGCCCAGCAGCCAGGCCGAGGCCTGCATCTGCCAGGCCGAGGGAAAGGCCTCCGGCGTGGAGCGCACGACCGTCCAGCTCCCGTCGGGCCGCTGCACGGCTGCGGAAAAATCGCCGAAGATCGGCATCTCCGGGCCGCCGCCAAACCGCCGGCCATGGCCCCAGCCGTGCAGGTATTCGGCGAGCGCGCCCGGCGCGGGGTCAGGGCCACCGCCCGCCGCGCGCGGCGCCTGGGCGCCCGGCGGGTCCGCCGGCCCCGCCTCGGAGGCGGCGCGGTCCATCTCGAACGGGGAGGCGCCCATGGGGCCGCCGCGGTCCGGTCCGCGCTGCGCCGGCGCGCCGCTGAAGGCGCGGCGAAGGCGCCAGAGCGGCGAGGCGTTCTGCTCCTCCAGCCGCACCCGGGCCTCCGGCTCGCCCAGGATGCGGGCGAGCGCCAGCAGGGTCCGCTCGTGCTCGCGGTGCGGCGCCACCAGCTCCGCGGGCAGGCCGGCGGCGACCGTGCGCGTCATCGGGCGGCCGAAGCGGGTCTTCAGCGGACCGCCGCGGATGGCGGCGGCCACGTCGGCCACCCGGTAGACCGGCGGCCGCGGCGGCGGGATGAACAGGATGACGCCGAAACTGATCGCCTGGGCGACCAGCAGGCTCGCCACCAGCAGGATGACCAGTTGCAGGCTGATCGGCGCCCGCGGCCACGCGCGGCGCGGCGTCGCCGGGGCGGCGTCCGTCACGCCCGTGTCACCTTGGCGTCGAAGAGATAGCCGGCGCCGCGATAGGTCTTGATGATCTCGCCCTCGACACAGGCGTGGAGCTTGCGGCGCAGGCGGCTGATCTGCACGTCCACCGCGCGGTCGAACACCTCGGTCTGGGCGCCGCGGGCCTGTTCCAGGAGCTGGTCGCGGGACAGGATCCGCTGGGGGTTCTCCAAAAACACGCTGAGCAGGGAGAACTCCCCGCCGGTGAGCAGGATAGTGGTGCCGTTGGGCGCGCGGAGCTGGCGGCGCAGGGTGTCCACCACGAATCCCTGGAAATGATAGGTTTTGCCGCGCCGAGGCGCGCCGCCGCGCACCTCGTCGAGCCGGCGGAACACCGCGCGGACCCGCGCCAGCAGCTCGCGCGGGCTGCACGGCTTGGGCAGGTAGTCGTCGGCGCCCAGCTCCAGGCCCAGCACCCGGTCGACCTCGTCGCCCATGGCGCTGACCATGACGATCGCCGGGCCGCCGGTCTCCGACAGGCGCCGGCAGATCGACAGGCCGTCTTCGCCCGGCAGCATGACGTCGAGCACGATCAGGTCGATGGGGGCCGCGGCCAGGGCCGCCTCCATCGAGGTTGCATCGTTGGCGGCGTGCAGGTGGTAGCCGTGCTCCTGCAGATAGCCGACCACCTGTTCGCGCAGTTGCGAGTCGTCGTCGACGACCAGGATGTGACGAGCCGGGAGGACGCTGGCTTGACTGTTCATGGCCTTTCCTCCCTGAGGATTGTGGCGCCGCAACAACGACGACGCCACAATCCTTCGAAGGCCTGAGCGCGCGTCAGGGTGAAGCGGAAGCCGGTTTACCCGTCCGACGCGCTCTAAATCGTTGAAGACAGGCCGTTTGCTTGTCCGGCTCGGGTGAACCCGCCCGAACTGGGAAGGGCCTAGGCTACTCGTCGCGGGGCGGCGAACCGCCGGAGCCGCCCATCGGGCCGTGCGGACCGGCGAAGCCGCGGCGCCCGAAGCCCCCGTGTTCATGGCCCCCATGCATCCGCTGCAAGGCGTCGAAGACCTGGCGCTGCTCGGGGCTGAGCGCGGCGTAGAAGGTGCGCAGGGCCTCGGCGCGGCGGTTGTGCAGGGCCTCGCGCTGGGCGTCGCGGCGGGCCATTTCGTCGAGCCGCTGCGGCGTGGTCATGGCCATGGCCGTGGGGGCCTCGCCGGGCGGGCCGCGGCGTTCGCCCGGCTCGCCGGGGCCGCCGGGCCGCTCGTGCGACTGGAGGAAGGCGGCGAGCGCCGGCTCCTGGTCGGGCCGCAGGCGCAGGATGGTGCGCAGGTCGGCGGCGCGCTGGCGCTCGTGCGCCTCGCGCATCTGCCGCATTCGCGCGTGGATCTGGTCCGGGGTCGGGCGCTGGCCGCGGGAGTCGTCCTGAGCCCAGGCGGCGGGCGCCGCGATGGAGGCCGCGCCCAGCGCGGCGAGGGCCGTAAGGGCGGCTTGGCGGAGGATGGGTCGCATGAGGTCTTCCGTGAGTTGGTCCCGCCGCTTGATCGCACGGCGGCCGTCCAGCGGAATTTCGGGGGGCGAGACAGCCAGGAAACGCCTGCGCAACAGTGTGGCGCGGCGCGTTGGGCGACGGTGGGAGCCCGTTCTAGGCTCCGTCCGCGTCGGCGTCAGGCGACGACGGTCGACTGGGCCTGGGCCTGGGCGCTTTGCGTCCCGCCGCGATGGTGCGCGGCGCGGAAGGCGTCGATGCCGGCGCTTAGTTCGGAAGCGCTGAGCTGGCCGTCCCCGTTGGTGTCCAGCTTGGCGATGGCCGAGCTGAGCGCGTCGGCCGAGGCCGTGGAGGACGTCGAAGTCGTGGACGACGACGATGTCGACGAAGTCGAAGAGGTCGAAGAGGTCGAGGACGGGGACGGCGCGCCGAGGGCGTTCTGGATCTCGGCGACGCTTAGCTCACCGTCGCCGTTGGTGTCGGCGGAGCTGAGCAGTTGGCTGGCGAGGTCGGTGCTCGACGGCGGGCCGCCGGCGCCTCCGCCGCCATGGTGGTGGTGGTGATGAGCGGCCTGGGCCTGGGGTCCGCCGCTCGCGTTCTGCGTCGCATTCTGGGCGCTGAGGGCGTTGGCGAGTTCGCCGGCGCTGATCTGGCCGTCGCCGTTGGTGTCGATCTGACTGAACGCCTGGCTGAGCGAGCTCGAGCCCGAGGTGGTGTCCCCGCCGATGGCCTGCTGGACTTCCGACAGGCTGAGGGAGCCGTCGCCGTTGGTGTCCGCCACGCCGATGATCTTGGCGGCTATGCTGGCGCTGCTGGACGGCGCTTCCTGCGCCGAGAGCAGGGAGCTCAGGGTGTCCGACGCGAACTGGGCCGAGCTCAGGGTGGTGGTCTGAGCCGTAGCCGTGGCCGTCGCCGGCGCCGCAGGAGTCGCGGCGGCGGACCCCGGCAGGTTTTGCCCGGCGGCCGATTGCTGTTGCTGGAGGAGCATGCTCAGCAGGCGTTGCGCCTCACTGCCTCCGTAAGCTGTTGGAGTTGAAGGTATTTGCATCTAAGCCTCGCATGAGGTTTCTGGAACGCGCGGCCGCCTCCGGCGATCTCGGAGTTGCCCCGCGGCCTAAGCTCTGCAAATTTCGGGGAAATTGGACGATCGGCCGATTGTTTCGGCCTGTGATGCAAGAGTGAAACGAACAAGGCGACGCGGGCCCGCCGAACCTGATAATCCGACAGCCCGGGTCATTCGCTGGACACAATCATGCTCAATCGATCGATCCGTCGTGAGGGATCAAAGTTGATGACTGGGTATTTTTCGCCGGATGCCGCCCGGGACCTTGCCCAGGGACCTTCAGACGGGTCGCGGCGCAGCGGCGCGCTTGCGCGTATCCTGCTGGCCGGGCCGGCCATGGTCAGCGCCTCGGCCCTGCTCTGGGCCGTCCCGGCGCTCGCCCAGACCACGCCTTCGACGACGATCAGCAGCAACACCGCAACGCCGGTGAAGACCTCGACGGCGGGCGACGTGACCATCAATTCGGGCGCCTCCATCAAGCCGCCCTCCGGCGTGGCGGTGACCATCGACAGCAGCAACTCGCTGACCAACAACGGCGTGATCATGTTCCAGAACCTGGACAACGTGACCGGCGTGCTGGCCAACGGCGGGAACGCCGGCTTCATCACCAACAACGGCACCATCGAGGTGGACGACACCTCCACGACGACCACCGACTCCAACGGCATCGTGCACGGCCCGTTCGCCAACGGGACCAACCGCTTCGGCATCCGCGTCGTCGGGCCCGGCGCCTTCACCGGCGACATCTCGAACGGCTCGATCGGCAACATCACCATCAAGGGCGACAACTCCGCGGCGATGTCGATCGAGGCCAACCTCGTCGGCGCACTGAGCAACCTCGGCACCATCTCGGTCGCCGGGACCAACAGCTTCGGCATCCGCACCACCGGCTCGGTGAGCGGCGCCGTGACCTTGAGCGGCACCCTCACCGCCGCGGGCCAGGGCGTCCAGGGCGCGAACTTCGGCGGCGATATCGGCGGACAGCTATTGATCAACGGCGCGATCAGCTCGACCGGCTACCGCTACACCACCCGCTCCACCGACCCCACGTTCCTCGGCCACCTGGCGGCGGACGACCTGCTGCAGGGCGGCTCGGCGGTGACCGTGGGCGGCAGCGTCGCCCAGGGCATCCTGGTGGACGCGATCACCACCACCGACAGCACCACGGGCCTTACGAGCACCGTCGCCGGTTCGATCACCTCCTTCGGCCAGGCGCCGGCCCTCGTGGTCGGCGGAGCGTCCGGCCGCAACATCACGCTGGGCAACGTCGGGACCACGACCGACGCCTTCGGCATCGAGATCAAGGGCTCGGTGCTCGGCAGCGGGGTCTACGACGGCGTCTCGGCGACCGGCATGCAGCTCGGCGTGACCGGCGGCGGCACGGTGAACACCACCGGCGGCGTCCGCATCGTGGGCTCCGTCGGCGCGTCCTCCTACGCCGCCAGTTCGACGGCGATCACCATGAACGGCGTCATTGCGCCGGTGTTCCGCAACGAGGGCGCCATCGCCTCGGTGATGAATTCCGACGCCGCGGGCGCGGCCTCCACGGGCGTGGCCATCGGCGCCGGCTCGAACGTCTCGGTCTATCAGAACGCCGGCACCCTGACCGCCTCCGTGGCGGGCCAGAAGGCCGACGTCATCGCCCTGGTCGACCACTCGGGCACGATCAGCGACGTCGAGAACATCGGCACCATCAGCGCCACGCGCACCCTGTCGACGGCCGGCGCGCCGGTCACCGGCAAGAACGTCGCCCTGGACCTGTCGGCCAACACCACGGGCGTGCGCCTGCTGCAAGACGCGCCCAGCGGCGACACCCTCGTGCCGAGCATCACCGGCTCGGTCCTGCTGGGCTCCGGCGCCGACCAGGTGCAGATCCTGGCCGGCACGCTCACCGGCAACCTGGACCTGGGCGCCGGGGCCAACAGCCTGACGATCGACAACGGCGCGTCGGTGAAGGGCAACCTGGACGCCGCCGGCGGCACCGTGGCGCTGGCCGTCAACAACGGCACCCTGCAGATCAACGACACCAGCCACCTGAAGCTGACCAGCCTGAACCTGGGCTCCACCTCCACGCTGATCGTCACCGCCGATCCCAACGCCGGCCAGGCCACCAACCTCAACGTGGCCGGAACCGCCACCCTGGCCAGCGGCGCCAAGATCGGCGTGCGCCTGGCCTCGATCCTGCCGGGCACGTCCACCTTCACCCTGATCCAGGCGACCCAGCTCAACGCCGGGACGGTGGATTCCAGCCTGCTCGGGACCACGCCCTTCCTCTACACCACCAACCTGACGACCAACGCCGCGGCCGGCACGGTCAACGCGACCCTGACGCTCAAGACCGCCGCGCAGCTCGGCCTGCCGTCCACGACGGCGGCGGCCTACAACCCGCTGATCGCCAACATCGTCAAGGACGCCGGCCTGGAGGGCGCCCTCCTGGCCCAGACCAGCCGCAGCGGCCTGATCAATCTCTACAACCAGTTGATGCCCAACCACTCGGGCAGCCTGTTCAACACCATCGCCGCCAACGTCAGCGCCTTCGCCCGGCCGCTCGACGACCGGCAGGATCCCCAGGGCGGCGGCTTCTGGATGCAGGAGACCAACGCCGGGGTGTTCGCCAAGGGCCAGACCGACGATCCGGGCTACAAGGCCTGGAGCTTCGGCGTGGTGGCCGGCTACGAGGTGCCCAGGACGCCCCTGGGCATCCTGGGGGTCACCTTCGGCGGGGGCACCAACGCGGTCTATCCGGACAACGTCGATTCCGCCGAGGACCTGCACGCCAACCTGATCGACGCCGGCGTCTACTGGCGGATGACCAAGGGGGCCTTCTCGGCCAATATGCGGGTCGGCGCCGACTACGCGCAGATCTCCAGCGTCCGGGTGGTCGAGGTGCTGGGCGGCGACGGCCTGGCCGTGAACCGGGTCGCCAACGGCCACTGGTCGGCCTTTGGCGTCAACGCCCGCGCCGCGGCCAGCTACGAGGCCCATGTCGGCCGCAACCTGTACATCCGCCCGCAGGGCAACATCGAATACATGCGCCTGGCGGAAGGCTCCTATACCGAGACCGGCGGCGGCGACGGCATGGACCTTTCGGTGGCCTCGCGCACCTCCTCGCGCCTGACGACCTTCGCCGGCGTGGCCGTGGGCGCGCTCTATGGGCCGGACAAGTCCTGGGGGCCGGAAGCCCTGGTGGGCTACAAGGCCGTCGTCAGCGATGTGCTGGGCACCACCACCGCGCGGTTCGTCGCCGGCGGCGACGCCTTCACCCTGCGCGCCGACGACATCTCCGGTCAGGGAGCGGTGGCGCACTTCTCGTTGAAGGGCGAGAACGGCTCCGGCGGCTTCGCGCTGGAAACCGGCGCCGAGGCTCGCAGCGGGCTGAACATCTACGACCTGCGCCTGGCGGGCCACATCCAGTTCTAGAACCCGTCAGGCGATCGACCGGGGCCGGTCCGGCCGCGGTGTCGGCCCGCGCCGGCGAGGCGCGGGCCCTTCGCCGTTACGGCTTCTGGCCGCGGCCGCTGTCGTCCGTCTGGCTCGCGCCGCCGGAGCCGCTGCGCGCGCCCTGGCCGGCGTTCTGTTGACCCGCCTGACCGCCCTGGCCGGAGCCTTGGCCGCTTTGGCCGCCCTGCCTGGAGCCCTGGCCCTGCTGGTTCTGCTGCATGGGCTTGGACTGGGTCTTGTCGCCCTGCTGCTGTTGCGGCTGACGGGTGTTGTTGGCGTTGTTGTCTTTTTGGTCGGCGCCCATGGTCCTGTCTCCTTTGATTGGCTTCGGGGGAAGCCTGGAGCCAACCCACCAGACGCGGGCCTTGTTCCTATGTCGTGAAATCGACCCGCCAGGACGCCGCTTGGAACCTAAGCCATTGAAACCGCTGGCGCACCCGACACGATTCGAACGTGTGACCTTTGCCTTCGGAGGGCAACGCTCTATCCAGCTGAGCTACGGGTGCTTGTTCCAGCGGAGGCTTCCTCTAGCGGAAAGCCCCGCGCGCCGCAAACCTTCCCTCCCCGAATCGGGGAGGGACGGCCCCTAACCCTTGACGCTGTCCCAGAAGGTCTTGGCCTTGCCGGTGAAGCTGGCGTTCTTGGGATGCTGCTGCTCGCTGCACAGGCCGGCGAATTCGCGCAGCAGCTCCTTCTGGCGGGCGGTGAGCTTGGCCGGGGTCTCGACGAACAGCTCGACCACCAGGTCGCCGCGGTCGCGCGAGCGCAGGGAAGGCATGCCGCGGCCCTTCAGCCGCACGGTCTTGCCGGTCTGGGAAGCTTCCGGGACCTTGACCGAGATCTTGCAGTTGCCGTCGCAGTTCTCTCCGCCCAGCAGGCAAGGCGCCTCGATCTCGCCGCCCAGGGCGGCGATGGCCATCGGCACGGGCACGGTGCAGAGCAGGTCCAGGCCGTCGCGCTCGAACAGTTCGTGCGGCCGCACCGAGACGAAGATGTAGAGGTCGCCGCGCGGCCCGCCCCGGGAGCCCGCGTCGCCCTCGCCGGAAAGCCGAATCCGGGCGCCGTCGTCGACGCCGGCCGGGATGCGGACCGATAGCACGCGCTCGCGGCGCACCTGGCCCATGCCGTGGCAGTCGGCGCAGGGGTCGAGCACCAGGCGGCCCGATCCGCCGCAGCGCGGGCAGGCGCGCTCGATGGAGAAGAAGCCCTGGGTGGCGCGCACCCGGCCCGCCCCGCCGCAGGCGTTGCAGGTCGTGGGGCTGGTGCCGGGCTTGGCGCCGGAGCCCTCGCAGGTCTCGCAGGTCAGGGCGGCGGGAATCTTCACCTCCACCTCGGAACCGGCGTAGGCCTGCTCCAGGGTGATCTCCAGGTCGTAGCGCAGGTCCTGGCCACGGGTCGGGCCGGAGCGCTGCGGGCCGCCGCGGCGGCCGCCGAACATGTCGCCGAAGACGTCGCCGAACACCTCGTTGAAGATGTCGCCCACGTCGTGGAACTGGGCGCCGCCCGGACCGCCGCCGGCCCCGTTCACGCCCGCATGGCCGAAGCGGTCATAGGCCGCGCGCTTCTGCGGGTCGGACAGGACCGAATAGGCCTCGTTGATTTCCTTGAACCGGCCGGAGGCGTCCTCGCAACCGCCGTTGCGGTCGGGATGGTGCTCCATCGCCAGCTTGCGGAACGACGCCTTCAGCGCGCCCGCGTCGCAGCTACGCTCGACACCGAGGATTTCGTAATAGTCGCGCATCAAACCGCCGGACGCATGGTGATTAGCTCTTGGGAAGGTGGGAAAACCCCCGCCCGGCTACAAGACCTTTCGATCGAGCGGGCGGGGGTCCCTTGTCGCGCAGAAGCGGCGGCGACGTCCCCAGTGGCCATGTCTTCGCAAAGGACGCCGAAGCTCGCCATGGGGCAGGTTGTCACGTTCACTTCTTGTGATCGTCGCCGTCGACTTCTTCGAACTCGGCGTCGACCACGTCCTCGCCGCCGTGGCCCGCCGCATGGGCGGCGTCCGCTTCGGAGGCCGGGCCTTCGCCGGTGTCCTGCTGGGCCTTGTACATGGCCTCGCCCAGCTTCATCGACGCCTGGATCAGGGTCTGGGTCTTGGCCGAGATGGCCTCGGCGTCGCCCCCGTCCACCACGCCCTTCAGGTCGTCGAGGGCGGTCTGGATCGCGGCCTTCTCGTCCACGCTCACCTTGTCGCCGTGTTCGGCCAGGGCCTTTTCGGTGGAGTGGATCACCGCGTCGGCCTGGTTCTTGGCCTCCACGGCGGCCTTGCGCTTCTCGTCGTCGGCCTTGTTGGACTCGGCTTCCTTGACCATGGCGTCGATGTCCTTGTCCGAAAGGCCGCCGTTGGCCTGGATGCGGATCGACTGTTCCTTGCTGGTCGCCTTGTCGCGGGCGGAGACGTTGACGATGCCGTTGGCGTCGATGTCGAAGGTCACCTCGACCTGCGGCACGCCGCGCGGCGCGGGCGGCAGACCCACCAGGTCGAACTGGCCCAGCATCTTGTTGTCCGCCGCCATCGGCCGTTCGCCCTGGAACACCCGGATGGTCACCGCCGACTGGTTGTCGTCGGCCGTCGAGAAGGTCTGGCTGCGCTTGGTCGGGATGGTGGTGTTGCGCTCGATCAGGGGGGTGAAGACCCCGCCCAGCGTCTCGATGCCCAGGGTCAGGGGCGTCACGTCCAGCAGCAGCACGTCCTTGACGTCGCCTTGCAGCACGCCCGCCTGCACCGCCGCGCCCAGCGCCACGACTTCGTCGGGGTTCACGCCGGTGTGCGGCTCGCGGCCGAAGAAGGCCTTCACGGTCTCGATGACCTTGGGCATGCGGGTCATGCCGCCGACCAGGATCACCTCGTCGATGTCGGACTTCTTCAGCCCGGCGTCCTTCAGCGCCTGGTCGCAGGGGCCGATGGTCTTGGCCACCAGGTCCTCGACCAGGGCTTCCAGCTTGGCGCGGCTGAGCTTGATGTTCAGGTGCAGCGGGCCGTTGGCGTTCATCGAGATGAACGGCAGGTTCAGCTCGTACTGGGCCGTAAAGGAGAGCTCCTTCTTGGCCTTTTCCGCCTCTTCCTTCAGGCGCTGCAGGGCCAGCTTGTCCTTGCGCAGGTCGACCGAGTTCTCCTTCTTGAACTCGTCGGCCAGGAAATCGACGATCCGCAGGTCGAAGTCCTCGCCGCCCAGGAAGGTGTCGCCGTTGGTCGACTTCACCTCGAAGACGCCGTCGCCGATCTCCAGGATCGAGACGTCGAAGGTGCCGCCGCCCAGATCGTAGACGGCGATCTTCTTGCCGTCGTTCTTCTCAAGCCCGTAGGCGAGCGCCGCGGCGGTCGGCTCATTGATGATCCGCAGGACCTCGAGGCCGGCGATCTTGCCGGCGTCCTTGGTCGCCTGACGCTGGGCGTCATTGAAATAGGCCGGGACGGTGATGACCGCCTTTTCGACCTTCTCGCCGAGATGCTGCTCGGCGGCTTCCTTCATCTTCTGCAGGATGAAGGCCGAGACCTGCTGGGGCGAATAGTCCTTGCCCTGGGCCTTCACCCAGGCGTCGCCGTTCGGCCCCTTGACGATCTCGTAGGGCACCATGCCCTTGTCCTTCTCCACCATCGGGTCGCTGTAGTTGCGGCCGATCAGGCGCTTGATGGCGAAGAGGGTGTTGGAGGGGTTGGTCACCGCCTGGCGCTTGGCCGGCTGGCCCACCAGGCGCTCACCGTCTTCCAGGAAGGCGACGACGGACGGGGTGGTGCGCGCGCCTTCAGCATTTTCGATCACCTTCGGCGTCTTGCCATCCATGATGGCGACGCACGAATTGGTCGTGCCGAGGTCGATACCGATAATCTTGCTCATTGAGAGTCTAGCTCGCTCCTTGTTGGCGGACGCAACGGGGAAGCCTTCTAGTGAAGCGCCTCGGTCTTGCAACGTCCCCGGTTCGATCAGATCTACGCCCGGCTCCGCCGCAGAAGTTTACTCGCGGGGAACCCGGCGCCGCCAGCCGATATGGGGAAACTGGACGCGCCCGCAAGGGTGAAAGTCTCCAATTGCGCCAAGCACATGAGTCAATTGCTAAGCTTCGGCGGCGTGAAGGCGGGACCTGCGCGGCCCGCCCGTCGCCCCGCAGCCCGGCTGTTTGCGTACGCTGTCACTTTTTGACTCCCTGTGTCCTGGCGCCGCAGTGTCAGCATAACAACAACAATTACCCGTTACGGAGGCATCCTTGGTTACTCTCACCCGCGCCGAAGGCACCTGGACCGGCGACCTGGACCTGACGCGGCGCTCGATCGCGCTGGCTCTGGCCGGCGGCTACGCCGTCGCGGCCTATTCCGCCGACGCCGAGACCATCACCACCGACGAGACCGGCCTGGTCACCACGACCGTCGAAATCCAGGCCGCCGACCGCAAGATCCCCGGCTACCTGGCCCGGCCCGCCGCCAAGGGAAAACACCCCGTGATCTTCGTCAATTCCGAGGTGTTCGGGGTCCACGAGTGGGTGAAGGACATCTGCCGCCGCCTGGCCAAGGCCGGCTATGTGGCCCTGGCCCCGGACCTCTTCGTCCGCACGGGCGACCCGTCGAAGACCACCGACATGAAGGTCGTCATGGACATCGTGCGGGCCCAGCCGGAGGCGCAGGTGCTCGGCGACACCACCGCCTCGCTCAAGTACCTGGCCGCCCAGCCGTTCGCCGACATGAAGCGCCTGGGCGCCACCGGCTTCTGCTGGGGCGGCGGCGCGGTCTGGCGCGACTGCGAGGTGTTCCCGGAGTTCAAGGCGGGCGTCGCCTGGTACGGGCCGCTGAAGGCCGGCCCCTACCCGCGCACCGCGCCGATCGACGGCGTGAAGGACCTGAAGTGCCCGGTGCTGGGCCTCTATGGCGGCCAGGACAAGGGCATCTCCGCCAAGGACGTCGAGGACATGCGCGCGGCGCTCAAGGCGGCCGGCAAGACCGCCGAGATCGTGGTCTATCCGGACGCCCAGCACGGCTTCCTGGCCGACTATCGGACCAGCTACGACGCCAAGGCCTCGGCCGACGGCTGGGCCAAGATGCTGGCCTTCTTCAAGGCGCACGGCGTGGCCTGACCGGCTCCCCGGCGGCGCGCCGCGATCTAGACCCTGTAGCTGGAGCCCTTCTTGTCCACTCAGGTTGATTCACCCTGAGTGGAAGGGCTCTAGGTCGTGGACTCATAAGCTCTGAGCCAGAGTCGAGTTGAGGCGAGGAGCACGGCGGCAAGGAAGTTCCTGGCGAGCTTGTCGAAGCGCGTGGCGACACGGCGGAAGTGCTTGAGTTTGCAGAAG
>Ga0210400_10000594_pt1 | contig 39565 bp, 33 predicted proteins | sample IncBWH26MmetaG_FD_155456 | JGI IMG/M metagenome (GOLD analysis project Ga0210400, IMG submission 155456) | Forest soil microbial communities from Barre Woods Harvard Forest LTER site, Petersham, Massachusetts, United States - Inc-BW-H-26-M | ecosystem: Environmental > Terrestrial > Soil >... | reverse complement strand
CTGGTCGGCGGCATCGTCGATCTCATCCTCGCGGGTCTCATCCTTGCCGGCCTTCCCGGCACGGCAACCTGGGCGATCGGATTGATCGTGGGTGTCAATCTTCTGTTCGGCGGCGTGGCGCTGGTTGCCATGGCTCTGCAGGCGCGGGGCACTGCGCCCTCTTAGCGTTTATCACATATTGCCGGCATCGCCCTGCGCGAACCACTAGAATGGAGCGCATCGAAAGGGGAGTAGCCTGATGAAAGCAAGTTTGATGACCCGTCACGCTCGAGCGAGCGTGAGATCGGTTCTATTGGCCGCGGCGATGAGCATGGCATTTTCGGCCGCCGCGAAGCCCGCGAAGGTTCAGCACGATACCGTCATTCGCCATGGGCTGATTTATGATGGTTCGGGTCAGCCTCCCTTCTTCGGGGACGTGGCGATCGATGGCGATCGGATCAGCTATGTTGGACCGCATGCGCCCGGCACGGGCCGTGCCGAGATCGACGCCCACGGCAAGGCCATCTCCCCCGGGTTCATCAATATGCTCGCCCATCCGGAGGAATCGTTGCTCGTGGACAAGCGCGCGCTCAGCGACATCACGCAGGGCGTGACGCTCGAAGTCATGGGCGAGGACTCCATGGGACCCTTGACGCCGCGCATGAAGGCAGACATGAAGAGCCACCAGGGCGACCTGCACTACGACATCGACTGGACCACGCTCGGCGAATATCTCGAAAAACTGCAGCAGAAGGGGATTGCACCCAATGTCGCGGCATTCGTCGGCGCGGGTACCGTGCGCATCAATGTGCTGGGCGAAGACGATGTGCAACCGAACCCGGCGCAGCTTTCGCAAATGCGCGGACTGGTCCGCCAGGCCATGCAAGAGGGCGCGCTGGGTGTAACCACCGCGCTGATTTACAACCCGAACACCTATGCCAAAACGCCGGAACTGATTGCACTGGCGAGTGAATCGGCGCTTTGCGGCGGCATGTACATCGCCCATATGAGAAGCGAAGGCGATCGCATCGTCCAGGCGGTGCAGGAAACGATCGATATTGCGAAGGGATCGGGCGCTCCCGCAGAGATCTATCACTTGAAAGTTGCGGGCCAGGTCAATTGGAGCAAGCTCGATCAGGTCATCGATCAGGTGCAAACGGCGCGGGCTTCGGGCACAAGGATCACGGCAGACATGTACCTATACACGGCCGGTGCCACGGGGCTCGACGTGACCATGCCGCCCTGGGTTCAGGAAGGCGGTCTCGACAAGTGGATTGCGCGGCTGAAGGATCCCGCGATTCGCGCGCGTGTTCTCACCGATATGCGCGATCCGTCACCCACCTGGGAAAACCTGCTGCAGCGCGCGGGGCCGAAGGGAGCCCTGTTGCTTGAATTCAAGAATCCGGCCTTGAAGCCGCTCACGGGCAAGACGCTCGCCGAAGTGGCCGCCATTCGCGGCGTCAGCGCCGAAGAGGCAGCGATGCAGTTGGTTGTCGAGGATGGCTCGCGCGTCGGCACGGCCTACTTCCTCATGTCGGAGGATAACGTTCGACGCGAAGTGGCCCTGCCGTGGGTCAGTTTCGGTTCTGACGCGGCTGCGCCCGCGCCGGAAGGCGTGTTTCTGCAGTCAGCCGAGCATCCGCGAGCCTATGGAAATTTTGTGCGAGTGCTCGCGAAATACGTGCGCGACGGGAAAGTAATCTCGCTGCAGGAGGCGATTCGCAAGCTGAGCGCGCTACCCGCGCAAAATTTGTCGCTCAAGGACCGTGGCATGCTGCGCAAGGGGTATTTTGCGGACGTGGTCATCTTTGATCCCGCGACCGTGCAAGATCATGCTACGTACGATAAGCCGCACCAACTCTCGACCGGCGTGGAAGAGGTTTGGATCAACGGAATTGAAGCACTACACGATGGCACTGCCACTGGGCTCCCAAGCGGGCGCTTTGTCCGCGGTCGCGCCTGGACCGGGTACCCCGGCGGCGGTTGTCGCGCCACCAGTCAACAATGGACGTGGAGCAAGTAGCAGCCCTTCGATCAGATTCACCTCAAAGCGCAGGCGCGACGCGAGGCTGCCAAGCAGGCGAAGCAATGGCCTCTGAAAAAGAACCCGGCATTGACTTGCCGGGTTCTTCATACTCAAGCTTTGCGAATCAACCCGAGCTGCTGCAGGGCCGTCACGCCGTCATCGAGTCCCACTTCCTCGGCAATCTTGCCGTCCTGGATTCGAAGCACGGTGGTTCCCGTGAAGCGCATCTTGCGTCCCGTCGCGGCGGGCAGGGAGCCGATCAGAAAATCGTTGAATGCGGGGCCGGTGTGCGTGCCGCCGCCCTGCCAGCGCCCCACGACGTAATCGCCCTCGGCGATCAGGTCGGCCGCGCCCCAGAAATGCAGATCGGTAAACGCTGCGCGAAAATCGGCCATGAACGCTTTGATGTCATCGCGGCCGCGGCGCGGCGCATGCAAGGAATACTGCAGCAGCATGTCGGGAGCCGCGAGTTCATCCACGATGTCGGGATTGTAGCGTTCACCCCAAAAATGCGTGAACCAGCGGCCGATGATGGACTTGTTGTCTTGCTCTTTGGACATAGCGAATTACCCTTGGATAAAGAGAGTGAATTATGGAATCGCGGAACATTTGCGCCGCACGAGAAATGCTAGCGGCGTGGATCTCGCGCAGCGCTCCGTTTCTTGCGCTCGCTTTGAAGTCTGTTGTGTCAACGTGTAAGGTCGCCGGCTCAATACAAAATCATGTGCGACTCGGAGAAATTCGTTGAGGTCGATTCGATCCTTAGGCCGTGTTTTGTCTGCATTGCTTGTCCTTTCAACGCAATCGATTGCCGGACCACTAGACGTGGTGGTGGTCACCGCGACGCGAGTTGCGGAGCCGGCTGACCAGATACCCGCCGACATTTCGGTCGTGACGGGCACGGAAATCGCCGCGCGCGGCGCGACGGATTTGGCGAGTGTCCTGGCCCTGGTGCCGGGTGTCGAAGCGCCGCCGGGCGGCGATGCGGGTCCCTCGAGCGCCGTCCCCTCCCTCTGGGGCCTGCACGAGTTCGACGCGTTCTTGCTGGTGGTGGACGGCGTCCCTTGGGGGGGTGCGTTCAATCCGGGGATCACTTCCTTGGACTTTACCGACACGCAGCGAGTCGAGGTGTTGAAAGGCGCGGCACCGGTGATGTATGGCGCCACCTCGTTCGTCGGAGTGGTCCACGTGATTCACTATCCGGCTGGCGAGGCTGCGAATGAGGCGAATCTTGCGTACGGTACCTACGGCTCTTTACGCGGCTCCGCGTCCGTTGCCCTGCCGGAAATGGGCGACTATCGGCAATCGATTGCAATCGACGGCCAGAATCTGGGCTTCGCTGATTCGCGCGAGGGAGTGACTGCTGAGCATGCGCTGTATCGCGGCGCGCTGCAGTTGGGCGCGGGCACGTTGAGCATCGATGCGAATCTTGCGTTCGTGCGCGATACCCCGCCGAGCCCGGTGCTTCGCGCCGGCGATGGCCTGACCGCCCTGACACCGATCAATGCGAACTTCAATCCGGCGGACGCGGCGATCAATGAAAACAAGTATCAGCTCGCCGTGGCTTATTCGTTGCCGCTGGGCTGGGGCGCGTGGGACACGCTGGCCTCGTTCGCTTATTCGGACGTCACCGATCGGCGCGGCTTCCTGCATCCTGACTTGAGCGGGACGGCCGATACACAAAACCAGCGTCGCTACATCGACGATGGTTATTTGGACAGCCACCTGAGCGTGCCCTTGCTCGCCGACACTAAATTCATCGTGGGCGCCGATATGCTCTACGGGTTGGGGCGTCAGACGACCTTGAATGGTAACGGCGCCTACACGGTACCCTTGGACGGCTCGGTGCTGCCGCCGCCCACCTCGTCCCTGCCGGTCAATGAAATCGGCACGCTCAACGATAAGCGGCTGTTCGCCGGACAATATGCGCAGGTGGACTGGAAGCCCGATGAGAAATGGGACCTGGTCGCGGGAGTGCGGCTCAATGAGGCTTATGAGCACAAGGACTCGAGCGACCTGAACCTGAGTGCGCCGCCGATCGCAGCAGAGACCGTGAGCAAGACCATCGTTCGACCGACTGAGACCATCGGCGTCAGTTATCGATTCTGGGCCGAGGGCCAGGATGAACTGATCGCTTATGCCGATTATCGCAATGCCTTTAAACCCGCGGCGATTGATTTTGGTCCCGACTTCAGACCCGATTTGCTGAGTCCTGAGACCGCCAAGAGCTACGAAGCGGGCTTGAAGGGCGCGGCCGCCGGCGGGCGTTTGACCTATCAGGCCGAGTTGTTCTGGCTGGACTTCAACAACTTGGTCGTGGCCACGAGCGCCGGCGCGCTCGCCAATGCCGGCGGGGAACGGCTCAAAGGCATCGAATGGGAAACCCGCTTTCAGTTCACGAAGGATTGGGCGCTTGCCGCGAACGCCTCCTATCACGATGCGCGCTTCACGCAGTACCTTTTTTTCGATGGCAACGCCAATGTCGATGTCGGAGGGCGCCAGCTGACCTTATCGCCGCATGTTCTGGCCTCGATGGGGCTGCTGTATACGCCCGATCGGGGCCTGTCGGCGACCGCGGTTGCGCGCTATGTCGGCCGGCGTTTTCTGGATGAGGAGAACACCGCGCCCGTGGGCGGATACACAACGCTGGACGCCAACATTGGCTACCGGTTCGACCGCTATCAGCTCGCTCTCGAGGGTTCGAATCTGACCAATCAGAGGCCGCCGGTGACTTCCAGCGAATTTGGCAGTCAGTCGTTCTATCTCTTGCCGGCGCGAATGCTTTGGATTCGCTTGAACTATAAGTGGCGTTAGACGGGAGGATGCATGCACTACTTTCTTTTCTACGAGTTCGTTCCTGATTACGTTGCGCGTCGTGCGCCATTTCGAACCGCGCACCTATTGGCAGCCTGGAAAGCGCAAGAGAGAGGAGAGCTTATTCTTGCCGGTGCGTATGCAGATCCGGTAGACGGAGCGGCCCTGCTGTTCAAATGCGACTCAAAGGCCGTACCGGAGCGCTTCGTCGCATCGGATCCTTACATGATAGGAGGTCTTGTCACACGATGGCATATTCGCGAGTGGACTACGGTCGTGGGGAAGGACGCGACAGATCCGGTGCGGCCTTGAGTGTCTAACTGAAGCGGGATTCGGCGGTGGTGTAGTCGAGAACGGGATCCGTCATGGCTTTGCGCAGCGCAGAAGATCATCCAGCGCCTTGATCCCGTCGATGTTCGGAAGTCGTTGCGAGTGGGGGGAATCGCTGAAGACCATGGCCATCTGTGACTCTTCGTCGAATGCTCTCCAGACGGGGAGTCCGGGGCCGTTCGGATCGCCGTGAGTCGCGAAGTTGATCCAATATTGGCGCATCAGCGCGGAAACCGCTTTGTCCCTGGGGGTTGGGGACTTTGGAAAATTGCCGAACACGAAAGGGTATTCAGTCGCGTGTGGCGCACCGAATGAGTGCTCGGGATCGTGTACGTCGAACATGTAAACGAATGCGTGGTTGCGGCCCTTGATCGATTGCAATCGTGCCCACTCCCAAGCGGGCCAGCCGACGTAGAAATCGCGAAATAGATAACGCATCATGCTCGCTTTAGCATCATTGCCGCGCGGATAGATCTTGGCAATGGTAGCTTGCGTTTCCTTGCAACTCGAGCGCGCAATCACGGATTCCATCCAGTCAACCAAAAGCTGAGGTGGCTGTGCGCCTGCTTCATCGGACGTGAAGCCAACCAGAATCGGCGTGTCATTGAAGCGCCCTTGCTGGAAGAGATCCACGTTCGAGCCCACGATCAGGTCGCCATCGATGGTTTGGCCAAAGCCCGGTGGGTGACTCTGCGCATTCAATATGGCCTGCGCAGAAAGGCTTCGCGCAGAAGCTAGACCCGACACGCCGAGTGATTTAAAAAAATAGTCGCCTTTCTTTTCGGCGTCGTCCAAAGGCGGGAGTGGAGTGAGATCGCGCGGAATCAAACTAAGTCTCGCATAAAATCCGGCTCCGCCTTGGGCGATTGCGCGTTGATACAAGCCCTTGGCCGCGGGGGCGCCGGCGAGCAGACTGACGATGAGGGCGCCGGACGAGCCGCCGAAAATGGTGACTCGTGACGGATCTCCGCCGAACTGGGCGATGTTGGCCTGCACCCATCTTAATGCCGCAAGGGCGTCGAAGAGGCCGTAGTTCCCCGAGCCCTTCCCTGACTCGCGAGTGAGCTCGGGCTCTGCCAGGAAACCTAACGCTCCGAGCCGATAGGCAATCGTGACCAGAACCACGCCTTCGGGCGCCAGCTTCGTGCCGTGCGACAAGGTCTCCCACGACATGCCGTTCGTCAACCCGCCGCCATGGATCCAGACCATGACGGGGCGTCGCTCTTTTGCCGTCGCCGCGGCGGTCCACACATTCAAGTAGAGGCAGTCTTCGCTGGGCAGATTCGGATTGGAGTTGTCGCCCCACGGTTGGATGCACGGTGCCGCAAAGGTATCTGCTTTGCGCACTCCGCTCCATGCAACGACGGGTCGCGGAACTCGCCATCGCAGTGCGCCGACAGGCGGGGCTGCGAAGGGAAGGCCTTTGAACGACGCGAGGCCGTCCTTAACTTCCCCTTGAACGCGGCCACCAGTGATGTTGGCGTATTCAATCGCCGCGTGCGCCGAGTAGCAGCCTGCCGCAGACAGGATAAATAAGATCGCGAGCCAAGACGGGCGTTTCACAATTCAACTATCATGCAGGTACGCGCGCTCTTCAAGCGCAGGGATAAAATATGCAGACGATTCGTTTCCATCAAGCCTTTAGCGCCATCCTGCTGTTGGCGGGTAGTGGTTTCACCTACGCGGAAGTCAACACCGCGTCGATCGTCCAAGACATGCAGTGGCGGCTGGTCGGTCCGTTTCGCGGCGGCCGCACGCGCGCAATCACGGGCGTGCCCGGCGAGCCCCATACATTCCTGACCGGCGCGGTCAATGGCGGCGTGTGGAAGACCGACGACGATGGGCGCACCTGGACGCCGATCTTTGACTCGCAAGCGACGCAGTCGATCGGCGCGATCGCCGTGGCGCCTTCGGATCCGAAGATCATTTACGTGGCATCGGGCGAGGGTCTGCACCGTCCGGACTTGTCGGTGGGCAACGGCGTCTACCGTTCGTCCGACGGCGGCAAGTCCTGGGTTCATTTGGCCCTCGATGATTCGCAACAGATTCCGAGCATTGCGGTCGATCCGCATGATGCCAACCGTGTCTATGCCGCGGTTCTGGGTCACCCCTATGGCCCGAGCGCGCAGCGTGGCGTGTACCGGTCATTGGATGGCGGGGCCACGTGGTCCAAAGTGCTGGATCAAGGGGAGAATACCGGCAGTTCCTTCATCAGAATCGATCCCTTCGATGCCAAGACCCTGTACGCGGGATTCTGGAATGCGCGTTCGGGGCCCTGGGAAGACAAGACCATGTACAACGGCCCGCACGGCGGGCTTTTCAAATCGACCGACGGCGGCGAACATTGGCGGGCCCTGAAAGACGGGCTACCGCAAGGACTGTCGCAGCTCGATGTCGCGGTCGCGCCGAGCGCGCGCGGGCGATTGTATGCAACGGTCGCGACCAGCTCGAACCCGCAAGCGCAAGGCGGCGCGGCTCCCAGTGTGGGCATTTACCGCTCCGATGACGGCGGCGAGCATTGGCGCGTGGCCACGAGCGATCCGCGTCCGGCGCTGCGAATCGGCGGCGGTGATCTATCCATTCTCAAAGTCGATCCGAAGAATGCCGACATTCTCTACAGCGCGTCGATTGTCGTCATGAAGTCGATCGACGGCGGTTCGCATTGGATTTCCTTCAAGGGTGCGCCCGGGGGCGACGACTATCAGGAGATGTGGATCAGCCCGGACGATTCGCAGCATATCGCCCTGGCGGGTGATCAAGGAGTTCTCGTCACGGTCAACGGCGGCAAGACCTGGAGCACCTGGTACAACCAGCCCACCGCACAGCTGTATCACGTCAGTGTCACGCCCACGTATCCGTATCGGCTCTGCTCCGGACAACAGGAAAGCGGCTCGGTGTGCGTTTCCAATCGCGGCAACGACGGCATCGTCACCTTTCGCGAGTGGCACCCCGTGGGCGTCATCGAGTATGGCTATGTGGCGCCCGATCCGCTCGATGCCGACGTGATCTTCGGCGCCGGCCGCAATGTCGTCACCAAAACGCATTTTTCGACCGGTCAGGTGCAAAACATTTCGCCGATTCCCCTGCCGTCGCCCGACATCCGTACGGATCGCACCGAGCCGATTCTCTTCTCGCCGCAGGACCCGCACCGCCTCTACTACGCGGCCAACCGCTTGTATGCCAGCAGCGATGGCGGCGCGTCGTGGCAGGCCATCAGCGAAGACCTGACGCGCCCAAGCTCGGGATCGCCGCCCACTGTCGGCGACATGCACGCGGACAAGGCTGAACTGCAGCGCGGAGTGATCTATTCGGTCAGTGCATCGCCCGTGACGAAGGGCCTGCTCTGGGCCGGAACGGATGACGGCTTGATTTGGGTGACTCAGAATGAGGGTCTTGCGTGGAGCAACGTCACGCCCCCCGACCTCAAACCGTGGAGCAAGGTGACCCAGATCGAGGCATCGCACTTCGATGCCAATGTCGCCTATGCATCCGTGAGCCGATTTCGATTGGATGATCTGAAGCCCTATGTTTACCGGACACGCGACGGCGGCAAGAGCTGGCAGTCGATCGGCGCCGGATTGGCCGAAAATGCACCCGTCAATGCCGTGCGCGAGGATCCCATGCGGCGCGGGTTGCTCTTTGCGGCCACTGAAAAGGCTGTCTCGGTGTCCTTTGACGACGGCGAGCATTGGCAGTCGCTGCAGCTGAATTTGCCGCACACTTCCATGCGCGACCTGGTCGTTCACAACCAGGACTTGATTGTTGCCACGCATGGCCGTTCGTTTTGGGTACTCGACGATATTGGTCCCTTGCGCGAGTTCACCGGCGCCGCACCTCACCGCGAGGCGACGCTGCTCAAGCCCTCCCCTGCGGTGCGAGCGCGGCGCAGTACCGGCACCGACACACCGATTCCGCCGGACGAACCGGCCGGGCGCAATCCGCCTGACGGGGCTGTCATCGACTACTACCTGCCGCAGGACGCCAAAGGCGCCGTCACCATTGAGGTGCTGGACGCCAACGGCGCTGTCGTGCGCCGCGCCTCGAGCACCGACCCGGTCGGATTCAGCGCAGCGGAGCGTGAGAAAGAATTGATCCCCGCGTATTGGATCCGCCAGCCCAAGGCATTGGCAACCACGGCAGGGATGCATCGCTTCATCTGGGATTTACACGGCACAACGCCGCGCGCGGTCAGGCGCAGTTTTCCGATTTCCGCGGTGCCTTGGGACACGCCGCAGGGGCCGCAGGGGCCGCTGGTGGTTCCCGGCGTCTATAAAGTACGGCTCGAGATTGGCACGCGCAAATGGGAGCAGCCCCTCACCGTGATGCCGGATCCTCGCGTCGCCCTGGGCCAGCAGGATTACACGGCTCAATTTGGGCTCGCCAAAGGTTTGGCCGAATCGCTGGATGCCAGCACCGCGAAGGCGCAGGAAATAAAGTCTTTGCGCGCGCAGCTCAAAGCGCTGAGCGCCGCGCAGCGAGCGGCGATTGCTCAACAAGCGAAAGAACTCGATGAGCGGGTCGAGTCGCTGATGGAGAACGGCGCCAATGCGCCAGCGAGCGATTCCACTGCACAGGCGAGCGTATCCACTGCGCAAGCGGGCGGTGCGCACCGCGGCCTCGAGCGTGTCAACGGCGACATCTTGAGTTTATATGCTCAGGTGCTCGAAGGGGATGCTGCGCCTACGCGCGCGCAACAATCGGCGGCCGACGCCTTGTTCAACGAATGGAAGTCGATCGCGGCCGCGGCGGCGAAGATTTGGCAAGACGACCTCGCGCCTTTGAATCAAGCGCTGACGCGCGCTCGATTGCCGACCTTGCGCAGCGATGCGGTTGCGCCGGAAGAAGGCGAGTCGAACGATGAAGAATAGGCGGGGCTACTTTTGAGAGAGACCCCGCCACAGCGCCAATTGGGCCTGCAGCTTCTCGTGCAGCGAGTCGAAGAGCGCCTGCTGCTGAGTGGTGGGCGGCGTGTCGGCGTCCTCGAGCGAGCCTGCGAATGAGGCAAGCTGCTCATTGAGCATGCCGGGAAAGGCGAGGTTGGCTTCCGAACCGTTCATGTTCACCTGCACGAGCGCCTCCTCGATGTGCGCGAGTTTGGCGTCGAGCGCGGCGGAGGCGGCCGCGGATTTCAGCGTTTTGCGCCGAACGCGAATGTCATTCACCGCGCGATGCAGCGCGTCGATGTCCCGGTAGGTCGCCAGCGCCAGCGCCGTTTTGGCGGCGATCGCCGCGGCGCTCCCGGCGACGCGGGGGTCGGCGATGACGGTGAGCGTTGCCGTACGGGTTTTGTCGCCGAGCGCCAGACGCAGTTGATACTGCCCGGGGGCGACGATGGGACCGCGCGGCGCTTCACCCTGATAGAAGGCGCCGGGAATTTGCACCGGATCGTCGTATCGCAGATCCCAAATCATGCGATTCATTCCCGCATGGGCCGGGATCAGATCGCTGGGCACGATTTGATCCGGCCATTCGGGCGGCTGCACTTCCTTGTTGGTCTTGGTGCTGGAGAGATGTCGAATCAGCTCGCCCTTGGCGTTCAGGATATCCACGGTGAGTTCGGTCGCCGCCGCGGCAGGCAGCACGTAATCGATGACGGCACCGGCCGGCGGGTTCGCACCCACGGGGCGCCGCGTGTTCACCTGGTCCGGATAGTAAAGGCGCCGCGCGGTTGCGGGCGAGTACAACACCAGCTCGTCGGCCGTTGCCTGAGCTTGGCGCAGCGGCGTCACGTTGTCCAAGATCCAAAATCCTCTCCCGTGCGTGGCCGCAACGAGGTCATCGCCATGCACGGTCAGGTCATGGATTGGCGACACGGGCATGCCGTGCTGCAGGGACGACCAATGAGCACCGTCATCGAAGGACAGGAATGCGCCCAACTCGGTGCCGGCGTAGAGCAGGCCGCGACGCACGGGGTCCTCCCGCACCACGTGCACGACGGCGCCCGCGGGCAGGCCCGCGGCAATCGGGACCCACGATTTACCGGTGTCCGCGGTCTTCCACGCATAGGGGGCAATGTCATCGAGCCGGTGCCGGTCCACGGCGATATAGGCGACCGCCGGGTCGAAATGCGAGGGCTCGGTCATGCTCACCGTGCTCCACGCGGGCAGTGCCGCCGGCGTTACATTGCGCCAATGCGCGCCGTCATCGTCCGAGAACTGCACCAGGCCATCATCCGTTCCAACCCACAAATTGCCTTTGCGAAGCGGCGACTCGGCCAGCGCGAAGATCGTGTCGTAATACTCCACGCTGGTAATGTCCTTGGTCAGCGGGCCGCCCGAGGCGGTCTGTTTGGATTTGTCGTTGCGCGTGAGATCGGGACTGATGATTTTCCAGCTCATGCCGCGATCCGTGGATTTCCACAGAACTTCGGAGGCGGCGTAAAGACCCTCGGGATCGTGCGGCGAGAGCATCAGCGGCGCGGTCCAATTGAAGCGATGCTGCAGCTCGCTGGCGGGATGGCCCGAATTGTCGATGGGATCCGGACTGATGCTTTGCGATTGCTGCGAGCGGTGATCGAAGCGCGCGTACTGATTCTCAGCGTCGCTGTAGATTATGTTTGGGTCGCGCGGATCGGGAACCACGAAACCCGACTCGCCGCCGCCGGCGGGAAACCAGTTGCGCGGCCCAATCACGCCCTCATCGTCGAAGCTCGCGATGGCAAGATTGGAATTATCCTGCTGCGCGCCGTAAATATAATACGGAAATTGATTGTCGGTCGCGACGTGGTAGAACTGGCCCGTGGGTTGATTGTCCTGCGTCGACCAGGTATTGCCGCCGTCGAGTGATATGCTCGCACCGCCATCGTTGGCGTTGATCAGGCTGTTGGAATTGTTCGGATCGATCCACAACGCATGATGATCGCCGTGCGTCGCGGACACCAGATTGAATGTCTTGCCGCCGTCGATGGAGCGCAGCATGCCGGTGTTGAGCGCGTACACCGTATCGATGGCGTTGGGATCCGCATAAATCTTCGAGAAGTACCACGCACGCTGGCGCACGCGCCCGTCGTCGCTGACCCGGCGCCACTGCGCCCCGGCGTCATCCGAGCGATACAATCCGCCTTCCTTCGCTTCGATCATGGCGTAGATGCGCCGCGAGTCGACCGCGGAAATCGCGACGTCGATCCGGCCGAGAATTCCCTCGGGCAGTCCATGTCCGGTGAGCTGCGACCAGGTCAGGCCGCCATCGAGCGATCGATACAGTCCACTTCCGGGTCCACCGCTCGAGAAGTTCCAGGGCTGGCGGCGCACCTGCCAAAGCGCGGCATAGATGACCTTGGGGTTGTGAGGGTCGGCGGCCAGGTCAATGGCGCCGGTCAGCTCATTCTTGTAGAGCACGCGATCCCAGGTTTTGCCGCCGTCGACGGTGCGAAAAACACCGCGTTGCGTATTGGGCCCGAAGGCGTGTCCAACGGCGGCAACCAGCACGACATTGGGATCGAGGGGATCGACGATCACGGCACCGATTTGCCGGGTATCCGTCAAACCCAGATCGGTCCATGTCTTGCCTGCATCGGTTGACTTGAACACGCCGCCGCCCCACGTCACATTGCCGCGCATGTTGGCTTCGCCCGTGCCGACATAAATGATATCGGGGTTGCTGCGCGCCACCGCGATGGCGCCGATGGATGAAGCCTTGACGGCATCGAATATGGGTTTCCAGCTCGCGCCGGCATCGATGGTCTTCCACACACCGCCCGCGGCCGCGCCGAAATAGAAAACATTCGGTGATCCGGGGACGCCCGTCACCGCCACCGCTCTGCCGCCGCGGAAAGGGCCGATTCCCCGCCATTGCACGGCGCTGTAGGCACTCTCAGGGGGCAGCGCGCCCGAGGCGGCATGGGAAGCAAGCAGCAAAATGCTGGGCAGCAGAACTCTGACGAAGCTGGGGATCACTCGGCGAACTCCTGCAAATGACGATAGGCGATCTTACCTGCCGGAGGCGCGCGCGTGCGGAAGTGTCGCGCAAGGCAGGGTATTCCCTACAAAACTCCAGCGCGGTCGCCCTATGTATGTTATTGGGTCGCGAAGAATGACTTGACGGCGGCAAAGCACACGGGCGCCACCAGCATGGCGTGATAGGCCTCGGCGACGGCCAGCGCGCCGCCGTCGGTGGCGCCCTGTGAAATGGCGGTGGTCGCCACCAGCGCCTTGGCAATCTCAAAATCCTGTTTCAAGTTGGCATAAGGATCATTGGTGGTTGCCGCCGCCTCCAGATCGAGCACGCTGACCGATGGCGACGGCGTCTGAGCAGCCCAATACTGTTGCATCAGTTGCGTGTTGAAAAAGAAGACGAGCGGGTCGACATCGCCGCCGCACAGCAGGACCGGCGCCGTGGGCACCCAGTCGCGCAAGTCATTTTTTTGCAGCGCCTGCCGCCAGGGAAGTCCGGGCGCCGCGGCAGCCACGCCGGTGGTGATCGTGGGGAAGCCGCCATCGGGATGCGCCTGCGCATCTTGCAGGTAGCTGAGCCGATAACTATTTTGCAGCAAATTGCCGGCGCCAAAACCGAGCGCATACACCTCGGCGAGGTTCGCCGGCGTCGTGGGCGGGGTCATTGCCGCGAATGCAGGCGCGGGCGGCGTGAGACTGAACAGCGCAAATTCGGGAAGTTTGCCCTGCGCATAGAGTTGACTGCGCGGCGTCGTGCTTGGCAGCAGAGTCTGAATACCGCTCGCGTACTGCGCCTCGAAAATGTCGGTTGCGTTCGCGAAGATATTGCCATACACGGTCTGGTACGCGCCGAGCAGCAAGGTCGAGGAGACGGTGGCCCCGCCGTTGACCTGGCCGTAGAACACGGCGTCGACAAAGGCGGCGAGGGCATAGGGCCCCGACATCGGCGCGGCCGCGGTGACTTTCATACCGGCCGCCTGCATGGCGCGATGCGTGGCCATGGCCACGTAGCCTCCCTGCGAGTAGCCGGTAATGAATAGCTGCCCGTTATCCTTCACCGTCGTCAGAGAGGCCAGCGGCAGCGCGGTGCGCGCCGCCGTCAGCGCATCGATCATGTCCTTCGACTGTTGATCGGCGATCAAATAAGGGTGATACGGAAGCGTCGAGGTGTCATAGCCCGCGTAGTTGGGCGCAACCACGATGTAGCCTTGCGATGCGAACAGAGCGGCCAGAGAAATCGTTTCGGCATTCTGCAAATCAGCCATGTTGTAGGCACGGTCGGTGGTCGTGCCATGGGCATACAGAACGACCGGGCGCGCGCCGGTACAGTTCGCCCCGGTTCCGGTCGGCACCATGAGCACCGCGGACGCCGTGGTGGCCTCATTGGCGCCGCCGACGGTTTCGTACTGAATGTGATAGAAAAGGATATCGCAGAGCGGCGCACTGCTCACCGTCAGCAGCAACTGATTGATGGGGAGTTCAAGTTCGGTCAACAGGACCGAAAGCGTCAAAGTGGACAGAAGCTCAGGAGGAGTTTGCAGCAGGGCACCCCGGGCAGGCGGTGCACTGGGCATGGAGCCGGATGCGCCGCCGCCACCACACGCGGCAAGCGCGAGTGCGGAGATCAATGGTAAAGAGAGTCGTTTCATGGGCCGTACGGGGTTGGGCCTGAAACTGTGACCGAAGTTCAACTTGGCGGCACTTTCACGGGTCAAGGCCATTGACTTGGGTGCGCGCCGTCCCCATAGCCACACCCATGGCGCGGAGCGTGTATTGAGCCTTTCACCTTCGAATCTTGGGTTGGAGCCGGATACGGCGCCTGCTTCCGCCGTGGTTTTTCGCGGATCCAAGCTGCTCTGTCGCGAGTACAGCTTGGTGCTCGAGGCCCGGGGCATCGAACATGAGACACAAGAGGATGAGAGTTCCTGGGTGTTGAGTGTGCCTGTCAGTCTGCGTCATCGAGCGTACGAGGAAATCAGCCGCTACTCGGCGGAACGCGGCGTACGGCGCAGCATCCCGGAAACTGTGCAGCCGCACCCGGGCGCAGCGGTTGGCGTATTCATGTACGTGCTGATTCTGCTCCTGACGGCGTATTGCGCCGGCAAGGGAGCGTTCGGCGCAGACTGGTTGTCGCTGGGTTCGCTCGACGCCGGTGCGCGAGGCGAATGGTGGCGTGCCGTGACGGCGTTGACTCTGCATTTGGACCAAGAGCATTTGCTCGGCAACGTACTGTTTGGCGTCGTCGCGGGCGTCGCGGCGAGTAGGCTGCTCGGACCTGGCGTTGCCTGGGCGAGCATCCTCGGGGCCGGAGCGCTGGCGAACTACGCGGAAATACTCGTGACGCCAATCTCACATCGCGCGGTTGGCGCCTCCACGGCGGTGTTCGCGGCCTTGGGACTGCTTTCGGGCATGGCGTGGCGGCAGCGGCTCACGCTGCGCGAGCGCCTGTGGTATCGGTGGGCACCCCTCATTGCTGGAATTTGCTTGTTGACCTTGCTCGGTGCCGGCAGCGCGCACGTGGATGTGCTGGGACACGCGCTGGGATTTCTTTTCGGACTGGGCGTTGGCTGGATTTACATTCGAACCGGCGTTCCCAACAATCGCGATGCGCGCGCTCAGATCATCGCGGGCGTCGGCGCGGCCTTCGTCGTCTGCGCGGCGTGGTTCTTGGCGCTGCGCGCGGGCACATGACCTGGTTCGCGCCGGCACATGACCCGGTTCGCCCGGCGTTTGTCTAGTTCGCCCGGCGTTTGACCTAGGGTGAATTCTCATCCAAGGATTTCAGCGCATCGATTTCTCTCTGATATTCCTCGCCCTTGCGAAAGGAAACCCAGGCGCCGAGCAAGAACGCCAATGCGCAAACCACGGCCGCCAAACTCAAGCGCAACCATTTGCCGGGGCGCTCGTCGAACAACCAATCGCCGCCGAGAACTACGACGACACCTGGAATCACGGGCCATAACGACCAGCGCCACGCACTCGAGTAGTGATCACGGCGCCGCTCGAGCGCGGTGCGATAGGCGTGCAGGCTTTGCATCACTTGTTCATGCTCCGCCGCCCGCTGCAGTTTGCCGCGGCGATGAATTTGAAGGGTGATGTATCCGCAGGCCAGAAGCGACAGAAGCGCCGTCAGCTGAACCACTAAAACAACGGGTGCCGAAACTCCCACGGTAGACCACCCGGGAGCCGGGGCGAACGTGAGGAATCCCCATCCCAGCGCGCACATGACCGTTCCGAAATAACCGAAGCGCAGTTCTCGCCGAATATCCGAGTTCAGCCGTTCGGCCTGGCGACGGACATATTGCAATGATATGCGCGGTGACTCGCGAGTCTGAGATTGCCACACGGTATTGCCGTTCACGGTGCGCTCCGCTCGTGAAACATGGACGCGAGGAGTTTCTTGACGCGATGAATCTTGGTGGCGATGTTGCTCGCCGATAGGCCCACGACATCGCCGATCGCTTCGGCGCTGAAATCCTCCAGATACATCAGAATCACTTGTCGATCGAGCGGCTTGAGCCGTTCGATCAGCGTGAGTAGCCGCCGTAGGGAATCCGCTTCGAGATCCGCGGCCGGCGAGTCTCGGTCATCCTCGATATCCGGGATGTCATCGAGCGTGTGCATTTCATGCAGGCGCACGCGGCGATTGGCCAGCATGTGCTTGGTCGCGGTGTAATGAGCCACGCGATAGACCCAGGTGCGCAGTGAACAGCGGCCGTCGAAGGCCAGGAGGCTGTGCCAAATGGCGACATGCACATCCTGCAGAAGATCCTGGCGGCGCGAAGGGTCGGCTTCGTAGGCACGCGCCATGCGCTCCAACGGAGCGCCATACAGCGCCGCGGCTTCCAGATAACGCTCGTCCCGCGCGGTCTCGGCGGCCTCGGGCGCCGACGCCGCCAGCAGGTCAGGGTTGGAGGGGAGGGCGATCATGCTCAAGGTAGTACGCGCCGCCGGGACTTTCTTACAGCCATTATCAAGTAAAGGCCGGACTGGCGTCAGTTCTGCTGAGTCTGGCGCGATAGAGGGCGACAACGACACCTTGCGCGCCGCACCGAAAATTGTTTCGATCAGGGTCGAAATCCCGCCCGCTGGTTCGTCGTCAGGTAATACAGCCAACTCAGGAGGACAAAATGAAAGTCATGGTGTTAGTCAAGGCAACCAAGGACAGCGAGGCGGGAATCCTGCCGACCCAGACCTTGCTGGCCGACATGGGGAAGTTCAACGAAGAGCTCGTCAAGGCGGGCGTGATGCTTGCCGGCGAGGGCCTGCGTCCCAGTTCCCAAGGAAAGCGCGTGCAGTTCTCGGGCCGCAACCGAACCGTGATCGACGGGCCGTTTGCCGAGACCAAGGAGCTCGTCGCGGGTTTCTGGCTCTGGCAGGTGCGATCGATCGACGAGGCGGTGGAATGGGTGAAGCGCTGTCCCAATCCCATGCCCGGAGATTCGGAAATCGAAATTCGCCGGCTATACGATGCGGAAGACCTCATCAAATGACGGAAATTCAACCCGAGGCCGGATTGGGTCATACTTTGCGTCATGACTCAACTTCCAACGAGGCTGCGATGAGTTACATGTTGTTGATTGTCGAACCCGCAGGGATACGTCGGACGCGCACCGAGGCAGAGGGCCGCGCGCTATACGACAGCATGGTGAACTTCAGCGAGAGGCTAAAGGCTCGCGGCCTGCTCACCTTGAGCCAGTCGCTGAAGGAGGACAGCCGCGGTGCGCGCGTCACGGTGCGCAGCGGGGCAACGAGCGTCGTCGATGGTCCCTTTGCCGAAGCGAAGGAAATGGTCGGCGGCATTTTTCTGTTGACGTGCGAGACACGCGAGCAAGCCATTGCGATTGCGGCGGAGTGCCCGGTGGCGCATTCGGCGACGATCGAAGTGCGCGAACTCGGACCGTGTTTCGAATGAGGCCTCGGCCAAGCCGCGCGAGCCATGGTTGAGTCCAACATCCAGCGTACCGTCGAGGCAGTGTGGCGCATGGAATCGGCCAAGATCATTGCAAAACTCGCGCGCATGTTGCGCGACGTGGGCCTCGCCGAGGAACTCGCGCAGGATGCATTGGTGACGGCGCTCGAACAATGGCCGACGTCCGGCATTCCGAACAACCCTGGAGCCTGGCTGATGGTAACCGCCAAGAATCGCGCGCTGGATCAGTTGCGGCGTTTCAAACTCCTGCAGCGCAAGCACCAGACCATCGCGAACGACGCGGAGTTGCTGGTGCCCACGCCGCCATCGCCGGAGGAAGAATCCGACGATGACGTGGGCGATGATTTGCTGCGTCTCATATTCATTGCATGCCATCCGGTGTTGTCGACGGAGGCGCGGGTCGCCCTGACGCTGCGCTTGCTGGGCTGCCTCAACACGGCGGAAATCGCCCGCGCGTTTCTGGTGCCCGAACCAACCATTGCGCAGCGAATCGTGCGCGCCAAACGGGCGTTGGCCGAGGCGCATGTGCCTTTCGACATGCCGCGCGCCGAAGAGCTGGCGAACCGGCTCGCTTCGGTGCTCGGAGTGATCTATCTGATTTTCAACGAGGGCTATGCGGCGACCGCCGGCGAGGAGTGGATGCGCCCGGCGCTGTGCGAGGAGGCGCTGCGCCTGGGCCGCATTCTCGCTGAATTGGCGCCTGGGGAGCCGGAAGTACACGGTTTGATCGCGTTGATGGAGATTCAAGCGTCGCGGGCCGGCGCGCGAACGGACCCTGACGGGCAACCGATCCTATTGCTCGAACAAGACCGCGCGCGCTGGGATCAGTTGTTGATCCGACGAGGACTTGCGGCCCTGGAGCGTGCGCAAGCGCTGAACGGCGCGCTCGGACCTTACGCGCTGCAAGCCGCGGTCGCGGCTTGCCACGCGCGGGCGCGCAGCGCCGGCGAGACGGAATGGGTGCGCATCGTGGCGCTTTACGATGCCTTGGCGCAGCTGGCACCCTCGCCGGTCGTCGATCTGAATCGCGCCGTAGCGGTATCCATGGCATTCGGGCCAAGCGCGGGACTCGAGATTGTCGACGAATTGAATACGGATTCGCGGCTCAGCACGTACCATCTGTTGCCGAGCGTGCGGGGCGACCTGCTGGAAAAGTTGGGGCGCTTCGAGGAGGCGCGCACCGAATTCACCCGCGCCGCGGCGCTGGCGCGCAACGCCCGCGAAAGGACGCTGCTGCTGGGGCGCGCCGCCTCTTGTGGTGCCGCCGCGCAATAGCTGGCGAGCCAACCAGTCTCGGCGAATGGCTCTAAGGCTGCAGCGTGACAATAAAGCAGCTGCGGCCGTCTTCCATGGAGGTGCAGCGGGCATCGCCGCCGTGACGGCGTGCGATTTGCCGTACCAGCGACAGGCCCAATCCGCTACCCGTGCTGTTCCGGCTGTCGCGGCGGCGATAGAAGGGCGTGAACAGCTGCTCGAACTCCGCCGCCGCAGGACCCGGACCGTGGTCCCACACTTTCAACTCCACCATGCCGCCTTCCTGCCGTAGCCGAACCTGAGTCGGCGGCACGCCATGGCGCTTGGCATTTTCCAGCAGATTGCGCAGCAACCGACGCAACAAGCGCGGGTCGCCGTGAATGTTGGCGTGCGCACCCTCGAGCTGGACCTCATCGTAGCGGGCGCATTCCTCGGCCGCGAGGGCGAGCAAATCGATCTCCTCGCGCACGTCGTTTTGCGCGACTGTGTCCAGTCTGCTCGCCAGCAGAATTTCATCGACCAAGCCGTCCAACTCAGCGATATCCTGTTCCAAACCGGCCTTCGTTTTCGGATCGGCGGATTGCTTCAGCAACTCCACCGCCAGCCGGATACGCGCCAGCGGAGTCCGCAATTCGTGAGACGCATTGGCCAGCAGGGACCGATTCGCATGGATGAGCTGTTCCAGCTGACTCGCGGCGCGGTTGAAGCTTTCCGCCAAGCCGGCGATTTCATCGTGGCCTTCGACGGCGACGCGTGCGCCCAGATCGCCGGCACCGAGCGAGTCGACGCCGCGCTGCAGGCGTTCGAGTCGTCCGGTGAGCTGCCGCACGATCGGGAAAGCCGCCACGCCGATCGCCAATGCCGCGAAAATGACGAGTAAGTGAAAATTCACGCGTGTGGCGCCGAAGCCGATCGGCACGCTGGCGACCAGCAAACGACCGTCGGCCAGGCGCACGCTTGACAGCGTATTGCCCTGCCAGTGCCCGAAGCTCAGCGGATGATAGTGCCGCGCGCTCGGCATGGGGAGCGGGCGCCCAATGGCGGCGATGGTCATCCCATCCTCGGCAAAGAGCGTGACATCGGCCTTGAGTCCGGCCGCCAATCTTTGCAGCGCTTCTTGCTGTTCCGAGGCCGGCGCGTGCGCGGGCGGCAGGACGTTTTGGACGAGCCGTCCGACCGTGACGCCAACTTGTTCCATCGGGCCGCCGGCGAAATGCACCAGCACCGAGGCGGCCAGTCCCAGCAGCGCGAGGCTGGCCAGCAGTGCGATATAGAAGCGCAGATACAGGCGCAACATCAGTCCTGCGCCTTGGCGAACACGTAGCCCGCGGCACGCACCGTGATGATCCGCCGCGGCTTCTTCGGGTTGTCCTCGATGGCGGCCCGAATGCGCGAAATGTGCACATCGATGGAGCGGTCGAAGGACTCGAATTCCTCGCCCTTGACGAGATCCATCAGGATCTCGCGCGACAAGACGCGTCCGGCGTTCTTTGCCAGTGCCACGAGTAGATCGAATTGGTACCCAGTCAGCTCGCAGGCCTTACCGTCCAATCGGACGGCTCGCGCGGCGGTATCGAGCTCCAGACGGCCGAAGTGCGCTGGTTTCTCGCCCGTCGCTGCGCGCACACGGCGGCGCATGATGGCGCGCAGCCGCGCGACCAATTCCCGTGGTTCGAAGGGTTTGGGCAGATAATCATCCGCGCCCAGCTCCAAGCCGACGATTCGATCGACCGCATCGCCTCTCGCGGTCAGCATCAGCACCGGTGTGTCGTATTTCGCGCGCAATTGACGGCACACGTTCAGCCCATCCATGTCGGGCAGCATCAGATCGAGCACAACAGCGTCGTAATCGGCTTCGGATAGTTTCGCGAGCGCCGCGGCTCCCAAGGGTGCAACTGTGACGGCAAATCCCGCCTGACCGAGATACTCGAGGAGCATGTCGGCCAAGCGGGGATCGTCCTCAACCAAGAGAATTCGCTCAACCATTGACTGACGACTCTAAAGAGAGCGCGCCGTCAAAGCCAGCGCATTATGACGTGGCGTGCATTTCTGACTTGGTGTGCATTTGCTTGAGGTGGGCCGCCAGGGAGCTGCGTTGGGCCGGCGTCAATACCTCATCGACATCCGCGAGAAGCTGCGTCAATCGCTTGGAAGCCTGGTCGGCCAGCTGCAGATGCGCCACGCGCGCGGCTTCCAGCGCAGTCCGATCAACGGTGTTCTGCGTCAGCGCCTCAATGGCTTGGGTATGAGCCGCTTGCAGCTGTGCATGCATCGGCAGCAGATCACTCACGGCCTGCTGCACCAGCGGTGTGATTTGTGCTTTCTGTGCATCGGTGGCATCGATCTCAACATATAGGTGCTTGAGCACATGATCGACGTGGGCTTGGACATCGGCGGCGCTATGCGGGCCGCTCATCATGCCGTGATGAAAGCCGCCCATCCCGGTCGCGGCTGCCATCGCGGCGATGCTGCCGGCGAGGGCGGCTCCGGCGAGAAAGGCAACCACTGTCATGCGGCTAAAGACGGATCGACGCGGCGTTGCGTTTCCGGATTCGGAGGAAGTATTCATGGTGACCTCGTGTGGGTGGTGAGACGATGAACAGTCTGCGCGTCGTCTGTTAGCCGTCTTTGCAGGGGGTGTAAAGATTTGTAAATCCACCAGGTCGCAATATCGGTTCTCGGAAGGCCATGCTCTCGCCAACTAGGCATGGCCCAAGAGCGGCGGCAGTCGGCGATTCGCGCTAACGCTTTCGTAGGCGTACGCCAACTGCAGGCAACTGAACTCCTGGCGATTGGGAGCGATGATTTGAATGCCGATCGGCAGTCCTGCATCGCTGAAACCCGCGGGAGCGGCAAGTGCCGGACAGCCTGACATCGTGACCAGCAACGCACCCTTCATCCACTCATGGTAGGTCTGCATCTTCTGCCCCGCGATTTCCTGCGGCCAATGCTGATTGATGTCGAAGGGGAAGACTTGCGCGGTGGGCAGCACGAAAAAATCGTAGCGTTCCAAAAATTTACGCACGGTCTGCGACCAATCGGTGCGCAGCACCGATGCCGCCGTGATATCGCGCGCGGATTGGCGCATCCCCGTTTCAACTTCATATACCGCTTCGGGCTTGAGCAGCGCGCGTTTGCCAGGATCATTGTAAAAGGCCTGGATCGAGGCGCCTTGCTGCCAGCCGCGAAGCCGTATGGTCGCCTGCCACAGCGCCTCAAAATCAAAGTCCGGTGCGGCCTCCTCGACGATGCAACCGAGGGATTCCAGGGACTGTGCCGCATTTTGACAAACCTTAAGTACCTCCGGCTCGCAAGGAGTATGCCCCTTGAAGTCCGCGCCCCAGGCGATGCGTTTGCCCTTGAAAGAACTTTCCAGCCGGCGTTGAAACGCGGCGCCGTCGCCTTCCAATGACAGCGGCACGCGCGCATCGAAGCCCGCCTGCACCGAGAGCAGCATGGCAAGATCCGTGACGTTTCTTGCCATGGGACCGCTGACGCTCATCGACGGCAGCCACGCGTCGCGCGCGTCGTTGGGAACGCGTCCGATACTGGTGCGAAAGCCAAAGACACCATTCCAGCCGGCCGGATTGCGCAGACTTCCGCCATAGTCGGAGCCGTCCGCGACCGGCTGCATGCGCAGCGCCAGCGAGACGGCCGCGCCGCCGCTGCTGCCTCCTGCCGAGCGGGCCATGTCATACGCATTGCGGGTCGCGCCGTAGACGGTATTGTAGGTATGCGAACCCAATCCGAACTCGGGCGTGTTGGTCTTGCCAATGAAAATCGCGCCTGCAGTCCTCAATCGCTCGACCATCAACCCGTCGCTCGAGGGTACAAAGTCCTTCAAGATCGGCGAACCCATGGTCATGCGTATGCCTTTGACCGCCTGCAGATCTTTTACCGCGTGCGGAAAACCGTGCAGCGGTCCCATGGATTCGCCACGTGCAAGCTGGGCGTCGCGCTCGCGCGCCTGCGTGAGCAGATCTCCCCGTTCCTGGAGTGCAACGATGGCGTTTACCTTCGGATTGATCCGCTCGATATGATCCAGGTAAGCGCTCATCACCTCGACGCACGAGACCTTGCGCGAATGTATCGCCTTGCCAAGGACGGCCGCGTCCATGAGGACAACGTCGTTGGCGCGTGGTTCGTGTCCCGGAGCCGCGTACGCGGCTGCACTGAAAGTGGCGCCGGCCGCCAGTCCCAGGACTTCGCGACGGCTCATGGCGGCCTTGTCGGAATTGTTCTCATTGTCCGTCATGTGTTCCTTGATCCTGCAGGCTGCCACGTGAGTAACCAACATGCCGCAAATCGTGCGGCAACTGCCGGTAGGCCGCGGCCACCTCCGGTATCACCGTATAGCTCTCCACAAATTCACGGGGGAACCGGCACGGCTTACCCGTATCGAGATTCAGACAAAAGTACTCGATTTCAGCATCGATGACGCGCTTGCCGTCGCCTAAGCGCAGAACCTCGAAGCGCCGGGTGCAGCGCAGTCGCCCGTCGCAGGCGACCAGCCAGGTCGCGAGCAGTAGATTGTCGCCGAGCAACGCCGCTTCCAGATAGTCGATTCGTGTATGCCGTACGGCCATGCCGCGCCGCATCGCCAGGCAACTCGCCAAGGGTGTGCCCAGTTTTGCCGCGTGCGTCCAGGCGATGCGATCCAGCCATTGCAGGTAGACCGCGTTGTTGACGTGCGCATACTCGTCGATTTCCTCGGACACGACTTGGTGCGTGCCGGTGAAGGCCAGGGGCAAGCGCAGGGGCGGGTGAATTAAAGTACTCTCGGGTGTCTCTGGCATAACCGCATTTTTCAAGTTGCGCGCTAAAGACGGCAATACCTACGGTAGGCGGCCCGGCGTAGCGCGAATGGCACAGGACTGGACGTTGGAGCAGTGCCCCGATTCGGTTCTTAAACAGGGCTCCGTCGGTCCGAACCCAGTCATTCTGACCCGATTTGCGGACTTTGTCTGACGGATTTTTATCCTGGCTTTGTTCCAGCATTGCGCCTTGCGGTGCGTGGTCAGAGCAATTTTCTCCGGGGTAAGTGATGGACAAACTCTATCTTGGCTTAGGCGCAGCGCTGTACCTCTTGTTCGTGGCTTGGTGCATCATTATTCCCCACAAATAGCGCCGACATTGCTCCGTCGCGCCAAGAGTCAGGAGCGTATGATCGCCTCGTGAGCAGAGTCCAATCGAGCCGAACTAGAATGTGGCCGCTTCTTGGCTGTGTGCTTTGTTTATGCGCCTATTCCCTGGATCTCTCGCAGCTGACGAATCAAGACGCCGCCCGTGGCATCAAGGCTGCGCTCAACACGGGCGCCGCCTCGGCGATCGGCAAGCTGGGCGTGCCCGGAGGTTTCCTCAACAACCCCAAGGTGAAGATCCCGCTGCCGCCGGCGCTGGATGAGATTGCCAAGGGAATGCGTTTTTTGGGACGGGGGAAAGATGCGGACGAGCTCGTCGCCGCAATGAATCAGGCGGCGGAACAAGCGGTGCCGCAAGCGAAGGAATTGTTGACCAACGCCGTCAAGTCCATGTCCATTGAGGATGCGAAGAAAATTCTGACCGGCGGAGACCAGTCGGTGACGGACTTCTTTCGTGCCAAGACCGCGGCGCCGCTGGGGCGGAAATTTCTGCCGATCGTCAAGCGGGAGACCGACCAGGTCGGTTTGGCACTGAAGTACGATCAGTTTGCGGCGCAGGGAACGAGGCTGGGGCTGATCAAGGGTGATGCAGCGAATATAGAGCAGTACGTGACCGATAAGGCCTTGGACGGGCTGTACCTGATGATTGGCGAGGAAGAGCGCGCGATCAGGCAAAATCCGCTGCAAGCCGGCAGCGCAATCGTTTCAAAGGTGTTTGGCGCGTTGAAATAAGCCATCGCTGCCGGCACGCCGCAGATCGTGGCCAAAGCTGCTTTGGCCGGCCAATTGGCGAAATCGCCGCTGCCAGGCGTTCAAGTCGATTTTTCGAGACGCAACCCAGGAATCATCATAAATCGTGTCCGCATATCGATCGCCCGCATCGCACGCGAGCGTGGCAATGCTGCCGTGCTGACCGGCCGATTGCATTTCCGCCGCGAGGGCGAGGGTTCCGGCAATATTGGTGCCGGTCGAGGGGCCAAAGCGGCGCCCCAACCGGCCTTCAAGCCAGCGTGCGCCGGCTATTGAGGCCGCATCGGGCACGGCAATCATCCTGTCGACGACGTTTCGTATGAAGGAAGGCTCGACTCGCGCGCGCCCGATCCCTTCGATGATTCCGCCGCATCCGCCGCAGGCGTTTCGATCGCCGGTTGCAAAGTAGGGAAAGAAGGCCGAACCCTCAGGATCCACGACGCAGAGGCGGGTTGCATGGAGTTTCGGCTGGTAACGGATGTAGCGGCCGATCGTCGCGCTGGTGCCGCCGGTTCCCGCACCCACCACAATCCATGCGGGAACGGGCTGGGCTTCTTGTGCAAGCTGCGCGAAAAGGCTCTCGGCGATGTTGTTGTTGCCGCGCCAATCCGTGGCCCGCTCGGCGAACGTGAATTGATCCATGAAGTGACCTTCAATCTCGCGAGCGACTCGGGCCGCCACCACGGAAATCTCCTCATGGGGCTCAACCAAGTGAATCCGAGCCCCGGCACGTGCAATGGCATCGCGCTTTGCCGTGGCCGTTCCGCGTGGGACGACCGCAATGAAGGGCAATCCCAGCAGGTTGGCAAAATATGCCTCCGAGATGGCCGTTGAGCCGGAGGATGCCTCCACGACGGTCGTATTCTCTCGAATGTCTCCGTTGCAAATGGCGTGCAGGAACAACGACCGGGCGAGCCGATGCTTCAGGCTTCCGGTGCGGTGCGCCGTTTCGTCTTTTATGTAGATTCGGCAGTTCGGCATCTCGCGCAAATCGAGCGCCAGCAGCGGCGTGTCGACTTCGGTGTCGCGGTCCTCGTCGAGCTTTGCAACGGCTCGCGCGATCCAAGAACGATTGCCTGCGCTGGTCATTCGCCATGATACCGCGTGCTGATCAGAGCCGATGCCAGTACGCGTTCACGATGCTCGGCGATTGACGAATTTTTGCGGCGACCAGCCGCAGCTGTTCCTCGGGAAGTCCGAACACATCCACCTGAATGTGAAATGTATCGTTGGATGTGCATTCGGCGACGATGCGCCGGGGCAAGACGTTGAGATTTTGGAAACGCTCGAGGACGCGAGCGACGGCCCCGGGGTCGCTATCCGCGACGATTCGCAGGCGCCACAACGATGATTCCGGCAGGTACATGGTGAACAATCCTCGTACGATTTGAGTTCGGAGCAAAAACCATCGACACCCGGCCTTCAGTGAAGGCCGGGCCGGTAATGCCCGCGCTGCGGAGTATGAGATTGCCCATGTGCCGGTAGAGTATGCTCCCATCGCTCTGAAAGGGGGAGATCGCGCTTTGGTGACGGCATGCCCACATCGGCCGCCATGCCCCGGCTGCCCGCGGTTCGGCGAGCCAGGCATCGCGCTCGCGGCGCGCGGCGCGCTGGAGGAGTTGACGCGCATTCACCGCTTGCCGGAGATCGCGCTCGTCAATGGGGATATCGCGGGGTTTCGCCACCGTGCGCGACTCGCCATCCGCGGCCGCCTAGGCTCGCCCAAGGTCGGGTTGTTTGAGCTGGGCACGCATCGCGTAGTTCATATCCCGAACTGCAGCGTGCATCACCCGCTGATCAACCATGTGGCCAATGTGGTGCGGCGCGCGCTGGTGGATGCACATGTGACCTGTTATTCGGACGCTGCCCACTTGGGGCTCGCGCGCTACCTGCAAGTGGTCGTGGAGCGCAGTTCACAGACCGCTCAAGTCGTCGTGGTCGCCAACGCTGAGACACCGGAGCCGCTCGCCGTCTGCCTGGACCTGATCCGCGAACGGCTCGGCAAGGATTTGCACAGTCTGTGGTTCAGCGCCAATCTAGGACGCTCCAACACCATTCTCGGCACTGATTTTCAAAACTGGTGCGGGCCGGCCGGCGTCGTCGAACGATTTGGCGGCGCTGCGGTGCACTATCCACCGGGAGCCTTCGGGCAAAGCAATTTGGGTATTGCGCAGCTCATTGTCGAGCACGTGCGCGGCCTGATCCCGGCAGGCTCGCGCGTCCTTGAGTTCTATGCAGGTGTCGGCGCCATCGGACTGTCGATTCTGCAGCAGGTGGCCGAAATTAAAATGAACGAAGTGAACCCAAACTCGCTGAGCGGACTCGAACTCGGGCTCGAGAAGCTCAACGCCGCGGAGCGGTCGAAAGTATCCGTCATCCCCGGCGAGGCAGGAGCTGCCCGGTCGGCAGCGTCCGATATTCCCATAGTGATCGCTGACCCGCCGCGCAAGGGGCTGGATCCGCAACTCTCGGACCACTTGAGCCAGTTCCCGCCCCACAGGCTGATTTACATCAGCTGCGACATCGAGTCGTTGCGCCGCGATGCGGCCCAATTGACCGCGCATGGCAAATTGCGCCTGGGCGGACTCACCGCCTTCAATCTCATGCCCTTTACCGAACACGTGGAAACGGTGGCTCGCTTCGAACGCTGCTAGCCGTGCAGACTTCCCCTGGGGCGGGGGGCCGCCAGCGCCCTAGGTCGGGCCCTTCGCGCCGCATTAAATCGCTCGGCAAGCTTGAATAATGGTCATTTCGTCACTAGACAGCAATCGTGGCGGGCGCTATAGCTATGGGCGCGAACTGCCTTGAATCAGGAGGTTTTTATGACAGCTTATATGCGAATCGCGGGTGCCATCGTCGCGGGCGTCGCCTTGGTCGGCTGCGCGACCACTACGCCGAACGCGAAGGCAAAACCAGCGACGGCGGCGGTAGTCAAGGATCCGACTTGCCTCACTGAAACCGGCAGCCGGGTATCCGGCACGAAGTGTCGGGGATACGGTCGCTCGTACTCGAATGAGGATATCGAAAGGACCGGCCAAACCTCGGCGGGCGATGCGTTGTCGCTGCTGGACCCTTCGATCACGGTCCATAAATAGTCTCGCCGCGGCCCACGCGGCGACCGATCGCGTTCTCAGCCGCGAAGGTCCTCTATAATCATTTGGGCCCCCTTTTCGGCGATCATCGCCGTCGGTGTATTGGTGTTGCCGGAAGTGATCGTCGGCATGATGGAGGCGTCGATAACACGCAGATGCTCCACGCCGTGCACACGCAAGCGCGCATCCACCACCGAGGTTTGGTCGCCGGCGAGGCCCATCTTTGCGGTTCCCACGGGATGAAAAATCGTGGTGCCAATGTTGCCCGCCGCAGCGGCGAGCGACTGCGTATCGTCGCCAACGCCGGGGCCGGGCAAAAACTCCACGGGAGCAAGACCTTGGACCGCGGGCTGGGCCATGAGGCGCCGGGTCGCACGAATGGCGTCCGCCGCGACGGCCCGGTCCTCGTCAGTCCCCAGGTAGTTCGGAGCAATCATCGGGGGCGCCGCCGGATCGGGAGATCGAGGCCGCACCGTGCCGCGCGAAGTGGGGCGCAGATTGCAGGCGCTGAGTGTGATCGCGGGGAATCGATGCAGGGGATCTCCAAATTTGTCGAGCGACAGGGGTTGCACGTGAAACTCGATATTCGCCCGCGGCAGTTCCGGAGCGGAGCGCATGAAGATGCCGAGTTGCGACGGCGCCATGGTCAAGGGCCCGCGTCGTCGCAGAAGATAATCAACGCCCATCCATGCCCGCCCGATCGTCGAGTGATAAGCCTCGTTGAGCGTGCGCGCGTGGCTTACCTTGTAGATCATGCGCTGCTGCAAATGGTCCTGCAGATTCGCGCCCACGCCGCGTCGCTCCTGAAGGGTATTGATGCCGAGGGGCGCGAGCCATTCGTGCCTGCCGATTCCCGACAGGCTCAATATCTGCGGCGAGCCGATCGAGCCGGCTGAAAGAATCACTTCGCCGGCTGTACGGACCTCGAATGCCTCATGGTTGCGCCGGAACTGCACACCGCAAGCGCGTCCATTCTCAATAATCAATCGCTCGACCATGACGTCGAGCTCGAGCCGCAAATTGGCGCGCCTCAGTGCCGGCTTTAGAAATCCGCGCGCGGCCGACCAACGGCGTCCGCGTTTCTGATTGACATCGAAATAGGCAACCCCTTCGTTGTCGCCGCAATTGAAGTCGTCGATGGCAGGTAGGCCAAGCTGAACGGCCGCGTCGCGCACCGCATCGAGTACCCGCCAGGAGACGCGCGGCGCCTCGACGCGAAACTCGCCGCCGGTTCCGTGGTATTCACTTTCGCCTAGAAAATGATTTTCCACCTGCTTGAAAAACGGCAAAACATCGCGCCATCCCCATCCCTCGAGTCCGAGGGAACGCCAGCCATCGTAGTCCGCCGCCTGGCCACGCATGCTGATCATCGCGTTGATCGCCGAGGAGCCGCCGATGACCTTGCCGCGCGGATAAGCAAGCGAGCGGCCATTGAGACCCGGCTCGATTTCCGTGCGGAACATCCAGTCGGAGCGTGGATTGCCGATGGTAAAAAGATATCCGGCGGGGATGTGATACCAGATCCAATTGTCCATGCCGCCGGCTTCGAGAAGAAGAACGCGGCGTCTGGGATCGACGGTGAGGCGGTTGGCCAAAATGCATCCCGCCGTCCCGGCGCCGACAATGACGCAGTCGTAGTCCCCTGCTAAACGCAACATGTGCGCCGTCTATCCATGGGCTGGATACGTGACGTAGCCGTCGGGTCCTTGCGAATACCAGGTTTTCTGATCGTCGGCGTTCAGCGGTAGATCGTTAGCCAACCGATAAGGCAGGTCGGGATTCGCCAGGAATTTTCTGCCGAAAGTGATGGCATCCGCGGCACCGCTGCCGACGGCCGCCTGCCCGCGCGCGAGGTCGTAATCGGAGTTCAGCACCAAGACTCCCCTGAACGCCTTGCGGATCAGCGGCGCCACCGGGGGCCGATCCGATTTACCAAATGTGCCGCCAGGTCCGGGTTCGCGCAGTTCCAGGAATGCGATACCGAGCGCATCCAGAGCCGCCGCAGCCGCCGGAAAGAGTGCCGCTTGATTGCTGTCATCAACGCCTTGCGAGTCGCCGTTGGGCGATAGCCGTACGCCGCATCGTTCCTTGCCGACGGTATCGACCAGCGCTTGGACGACTTCGCGCAGCAGGCGCACGCGATTTTCGATCGGGCCGCCATAGATGTCGTTACGCTTGTTGCTGCCGTCCCTCAAGAATTGATCAATGAGGTAACCGTTCGCGGCGTGCAGCTGAACCCCGTCGAAACCGGCTTCGATGGCATTTCGCCCGGCAGTCACATAGTCCCCGATCAGGCGGGGAATTTCTTCAATCGCCAACGACCGCGCCTCGACGTAAGGCTGTCTGCCGTCGTAGGTGTAGGCCTTGCCGGGCGCCGTGGTCGCGCTTGCGGACACGGGTTGAACGCCATGCAAGGAGGGATGAACGAGGCGGCCCATGTGCCAGAGTTGGGCGAAGATGCGCCCCCCCGAGCCGTGCACGGCATCCGTTACTTTGCGCCAGTGAGCCACGTGCTCGGCGCCCCACAGTCCGCCGGCGTAAGGCCAACCGCTGCCTTCGAGGCTGATGTGAGTGGCCTCCGTGATGATCAGCCCCGCCGAGGCTCGCTGGGAATAGTACGTGGCCATGAGGTCGGTCGGAACATGGTCGCGCGTGCCGCGGCCCCGGGTCAGAGGCGCCATCCAGATGCGGTTGGGGCAGGTGAGGCGGCCAACTTTTATCGAGTCAAACAGTGTGGTCATGAAATACCTGACAAGAAATTGAGAGTTCCAGCGGAATGCTATCAGAGCCTGGCGTGCGGCCGATTGCATGGATCGCGTACAATGTCCGCATCAGTCGATGCTAAAAAGTTCTAACGGGGATTGATATACATGAAACGCAGGATTGTTCTCATCGCCTTTCTGAGCCTGGCGCTGCGCGTCAACGCCGCCGACTCACCCGCTGCCGGCCAGTTCACGGTGGGCCGCTACCTCGACCTGCAGTCGGCCAGCGCGCCGCAAATCTCGCCGGATGGCTCGCAGATTCTCTACACCCGAAGGATGATCGACAAACAGGCGGACAAATACCAGAGCGCGATCTGGAGCGTGAATGCCGACGGCTCGCATCACCGCTTCCTTGCCAAGGGTAGCGGCGAAGTCTGGTCGGCTGACGGCAAAAGCTTTGCCTTCCTCGCGGAGGGTGAGCCCAAAGGCATGCAGATCTTCGCGATGCAGCTGGGGGTTTCAGGACCGCCGAGCCAGCTCACGTGGCTGAGCGAAGAACCCGGCAATTTGCGCTGGTCGCCCGATGGGAAATGGATTGGCTTCACCATGAAGGTGCCCGATACGGAGAAATGGGCGGTCGACCTGCCGCCGGCGCCGGAGGATGCGAAATGGGCGAAGGCGCCGCGCTATACCGAGCGATTGCACACGTTTCGAGACCAAGCCGGATTCACCGAGCGCGCCTGGCGCCATCTTTTCTTGGTGGCCAGCGACGGCGGCACGCCGCGGCAGGTCACGAGCGGCAACTGGAGTGTTGGAACCAGCTCATTTGAAGTAGCCACGAGCGTTGAGTGGGAATTCACGCCCGACGGCCGCTCGGCAGTCATCGAAGGTTATAAGGAAGGCGATCCGGACCGCAATGATCGCGAGAGCTACATTTACTCCGTCGATCTCAAGAGCGGCAGCGTCACCCGGCTCACGAAAACCACGGGAAGTTGGGCGCAGCCCGCCGTGTCCCCCGACGGTAAGACCGTGGCCTACGTGGGATACACCAAGACGGATACCAATCACGTCATGGACCTGTGGACCATGTCCGTGGACGGCGGTAATGCAACGCTGCAATCGGAGGGTTTCGATCGCGAACCGAGGGGCCTCAAGTGGGCGCCGGACGGCAGCGGGCTGTACTTTACGGCCGAGGACCGTGGGAGTATCCACCTCTATGCGTGGTCGCGCGGCAAAGGCATTCGTCAGCTCACCAATGGACCCGAAGTTCTATCGAGCCCGACGATCGGCAAGGATTCAATCGCCGCCGTCCGCTCGTCGTTTCGCGCGCCCGGCGATGTGGTGTTGTTGAATGCGCGGCGGCCCGAGAGTGTGCATCAGCTTACGCATCTGAATGACGAACTGCTCAGGGAAGTCGCGCTCGCCGATGCCGAGGAGATTTGGTATGACTCCAGCGGCGGCGCGAAAATTCAAGGCTGGATCGTCAAGCCGCCGAACTTCGATCGCGCGCGCCGTTATCCGCTCTTGCTCGAGATCCACGGCGGCCCGCAAGCGATGTATAACGTGCAATTCAGCCCGCAGTTCCAGAACTTCGCCGCCAACGGCTACGTCGTGCTCTATGTCAATCCGCGAGGATCGACGGGCTATGGATCGGCATTTGGCGATGCCATTTTGAAACACTACCCGGGGCCGGACTACGATGATCTGATGGCCGGCGTCGATGCAGTGCTCAAGCAAGGCATGATTGATGAGTCCCGAATGTACGTATCCGGCTGTAGCGGCGGCGGCGTCTTATCGAGCTGGGTGATTTCGCACACAAATCGTTTTGCGGCCGCGGCCGTTCGCTGCCCGGTGATCGACTGGATCAGCATGGCGGGAGAAACCGACATACCGTTCTTCACCTATCGATTCTTCAAGAAACCATTTTGGGAAGACCCGACCGACTGGCTGGAGCAATCGTCCTTGATGCATGTGGGCAACGTGAAGACCCCGACACTCATCATGACCGGGGAGCTTGACCGGCGCACACCCATTCCGCAGAGCGAGGAATTCTACCAGGCGCTCAAATATCGCGGGGTTCCCGCGGCCTTGCTGCGCTTCGATCAGGAATATCACGGCACCGGCTCCAAGCCCTCGAATTGGATGCGCACGCAGCTGTACATGATGAGCTGGTTCCAGCGTTACAGCGGTACTCCGCCGCTGCCGGCGCCGCATTAGGCGCCTGATTTCTTTAATTTTGCACCGTAAGGTTGACGCAGCAATGGACATCAACTCCCTGAGCAGGCGCGAGATGCTTAAGTTGGGCCTGCTGGCAGCCGTGCCCTTGGATCTTCTTGCTGAAGCGAGCCGCGCGGCGCCGGCCGGCGAATCGACTGCGATGCGCACATTGGACCGTTTCATCGCAGGCTACTGCGCGGCCATGAATGCGCCCGGATTGACCCTCGGACTCGCGAATGCGGAGGGAACCGTCCGCGTGGCCTCGTACGGCTATGTTGACCTGGCCGCCAAAGTACCGGTTTCCACGTCGCATCTTTTCGAGATCGGTTCGATCACGAAATCGTTCGTGGGCCTGACCATTCTGCAATTGCACGAAGAACACAAAGTCGATTTGCAGGCGCCGATCCGCACCTACCTTCCGTGGCTGTCCATGGAAACCAACTTTGGCGAGATTCTCGTGCATCATTTGCTGACGCATTCGAGCGGGATGCCGGATGATGCCCCGTTGATTCCCCTCTCGCCCGAGCGGCGGCCGCGGCAGGCGTTGAAACCGGGTTCCGAATTCCACTACAGCAATTGGGGCTACGATGTTCTGGGACGCTTGATCGAAGCGGTCGACGGCCGTCCATGGCATGCCGCCGTCGCCGCGCGCATTCTGAAGCCGGTCGGCATGAACGATACCGCGCCCACCATCACCAGCGCGTCGCGTCCGCGCATCGCCCAGAGCTACATGCCCTTGCGGGACGATCGGCCCTATCCGCGGCATGGCGCTCTTGTGCCCGCCGGTAATCTGGCGGTGGAATTTGCCGCCGGGTCGATCGCCTCGACGCCCAAGGACATGTCGCTGTACATGCAAATGCTGCTGAATCACGGCGCGATACCCGGCGGCCGCGTCATTTCCGAAGAGAGCTTCAAGTTGTTCTCGACGGCCCACATACCGGCGCCGCCGTTCGGTCCGATGGCCGGCTACGGTTACGGAATCGCGGTCGATCAGCTCGATGGGCATGTTCGGCTCAGGCACACCGGCGGCATGGTGTCGTTCATGTCCGCGATTCATATGGACTTGGACGCCAAGATAAGCGCGTTTGCGTCCATCAACGCGCAACTGGGCTACCGACCCAATCCTGTCGCACAGCTGGCGGTGCAGCTGCTGCGTGCCGAGAAAGAACACGGCAGGGCGCCGGTGATACCGGCGTTTGATGCCGCGGCAAAAGTCGAGTCTGCGGAGCTCTACAACGCCGTTTACACGTCCGGCTCCGGCCGGCATTTGGAGATCAAGAACGCGGGCGACCGCCTCAATCTCGTCGTTGACGGTCGCACGATTCCCCTGCAGCAATCGGAAGGCGGCAACTTCATCGCGGATCAGGCCGGCTTTGATCTGTTTCCAATTACCTTTGAACGCGCCCAGGCGGCAGCGGATGCCGCAAACGACAAGTCAAACGCGCCCATCACCGCAATGTCGTACGGGCCGGATTGGTATGCGCGGGCGGGATACAAAGGCGAGGCGGCGCTCGAGCCATCGGCGGCCCTGGCCAAATATGTTGGAGAATATTACTCCGAGAATCCGTGGTACGGCACGGTTCGGGTGGTGCAGCGTCAGCGCCAGCTGTGGATGGGCGGCACGGATCCGCTGATCCCGATCGGCGATCACTTGTTCAGGATCGGCGCGGAAGCAACCAGCCCGGGCGTTGCCGAATTTTCGGCGCTGATTGGCGAAAAACTCAGTTTTCTTTGGATCGACGGCGTTCAATTTCGAAGAATTGAGGAGGCGGCGGCGTAAGTCGATACCACCCGCTGCTCGAGCAACCCCGGCGACTCAGTAAGACCGCCATACTATCCCCCGTCTCGGTGGATAACTCGGTGCACAACCGGTTCCTTGTCACCGAAACGTCACCGTCATTCAGCGAGTTGCGCTGGAGTGCTGCTTTTTTGATCACTTCTTCGCTGACGCGCTTCACATCACCGGCGGGGGTTGCCAGCGGCCTCGAAGCGCATCTTCGCTTGGCCAGTACAGGCGCAGGGAAAGATTGAATTTGCCGCTGGGCGCCGGCAACCAATTGCCGTCGCGATCTTCCCCGGGCGCATCGTGTTGTATGAAAAGATCCAGGGAACCATCGCTGTTGAATTTCAACGCGTCGCGATCTCCAATGGCAAAGCGGTGAATCGCGTTGGCAACGAAATATCCGTCCTCGCCGTACAGCGTGAGCGACCAGAATGCGCGCACCGGCGGCAATTGACCGGTCGGGAAATGCAGCGTGTAACCATGCTCGCCGGCGAGTTGTTCGGCGCCCTGACAGCAGGAGAAATAGATGGCCTCCTGCGGCGGCAGTGCACCGAGTCCGAGCCGCGCAACCGCGGCTCTCGCGTCATAGCGGATGCCGTATCGCCCGGTCGCCCCGCTGAAGCCCGACGACCAGCCGTTGATCTTCTCACCGGCGCCGGCTTGCGCGCCCAGCGCGGCTAATTTGTCGGCCGCCATTTTCGCGCCCTGCTCGAAGGCCTGCCGGCCTTCCACGCCCAACGATTCCGGATCGAATGCTTTGCCAGGCACGATCCCGACTCGCGCCAGCTGTCTCATCAGCGGTGCATCCTGCGGATGCGGTGGATTGGCTACGAGGAGCTTCTCCACGGTTTGAAAATATTCGCGCACGCTCATTTGCTGCACTTGAATCGGAGGCGGCTCGTCCCGATTGGCCTTGGGCGATGCCGGCGCCTGCGGCGGCAGGGACGGTGAGCCCTTGGGATACCGGCTTAGCGGCATGAGGATGTAGCCGCTCTGGATGGCGTGAACCGCGCCATAGTCGGCGACGCCGTTGACTTGCGTGCGGCCGAGCAGCCACACGGTGTTTGTCGGCGCGTCAATACGTTCCACATGGGGCGGCAGCGTGCCTTTCCAATTCGGCGCGGCAATTCCAAACCAATGCTCGCCCGTGCCTCGCGTGCGTTTACCGGGCATATCGAACGTCTCGGTCCACGCGTCCAACAATTGCATGACGTAGTAACGATCGTGCGTATCGGGGACATGCAGCAGAATCGGTTCGCGCGACAGATCGAGCCAGGCTGTCGAATAGAGTGTGTCGGCGTTCGGCCGAATGACGATGCGGCTATGCTCATCGGGAAATGTTTGCGCGTGTACAAACTGATTGGCGCCGGGGAGTCCAGCCCGGGCTCGGCGCTCTGAATCCGTGCGCCGAGTCAAATCCATCAGCACCAAGGGATACGCAAAGGTGTAGGCGCTCGCGGCAATTTCACGAACTTCGGCCGCGGTCGGCCGGGTTGCGGAGGCCGGCGCAACGCCGGGCGCCATCCCGGCGGCCGCAATCGCCATCGTCAAGTATGCCCAAGCATTCATTGTCAATCCTCATGCGGCGCCGCGGATGCGCATATCATTCTGACAGTGAACCCGTGCCGGGAGCCAGCGCAGCAGTTGAACGCGGCGCAGTTGCCACACCTGCGCTCGGTACTTAAGATCGGGTCCGATGAAACTACTGCGCTATGGCTCGCCGAATCACGAAAGGCCCGGTCTCTTGGACGATGGGGGGATGCTTCGCGATCTCTCGGCGCACATCGACGACATTTCGCCGCAGACGGTGACACCCAAGAGTCTGGCGCGCCTCGCTGCCTTGAATAGCAGAGAATTGCCGGCGGTGGGCGGCACTCCGCGGCTCGGCGTACCCGTGAATGGAATCGGAAAGTTCATCGCGATCGGTTTGAATTACGTGGATCATGCCAAGGAAGCGAATTTGCCGATCCCGGCGGAACCCCCCATGTTCACCAAGGCCATCAGCTGCTTGAGCGGTCCCAATGACGATGTGATGTTGCCTAAAGACTCTCTCAAAGGCGATTGGGAGGTCGAATTGGGAGTTATTTTCGGCCGCACAGCCCGGTATGTGCCCGAGGAAGAGGCGCTTGATTGCGTCGCGGGATACGTGCTCGCCAACGACGTTTCCGAGCGCGCGTTTCAAATGGAACGAGGCACGCAATGGGACAAAGGCAAGGGTTGCGACACATTCGGACCGGTGGGTCCGTGGCTGGTAACGGCGGATGAGGTCGGCGATCCGCAAAATCTCGAGATGTTCCTGGACGTCAATGGCCGACGCATGCAAACGGGAAACACCGGGCGAATGATCTTCCCCGTGCGGCAATTGATCGCCTACGTGAGCCGGTTCATCACGCTGTATCCGGGCGATTTATTGATTACGGGGACGCCGCCCGGAGTTGGTTTGGGCCGCAAGCCAGATCCCGTTTTTCTCAAACCGGGCGATGAGATGCGTCTCGGAATAGAAAAGCTCGGCGAGCAACGACAGAAGGTGATTCCCTGGCGCCGCCTGGGCGAGGATGCCGCACAACGGTAGAAATGGGGCAACGAAAGGAGGCAGGAACGCATGTTTATTCGCGAGTGGCGCGGCAGGGCAAAACAAACCGAGGCGGTACGGTATCCGGAATATTTTCGCAAGGAAGTCGTCAGCCAGTTGCGCCGAGCGCCGGGATTCCAAGGCGGATACTTGAGTAGGCGCGATGTCGGCGATCAAGTGGAGTTTTTGGTCCTCACGCGTTGGAAATCGATGGACGCAATTCGAGAATTTACGGGGACCGTCGCGGAACACGCAGTCATTGACCCCAGCGCGATGGCCACGCTCGTGGCTTACGACCACTCGGTTCGGCACTATGAGGTGTTGGAAGACTTGTGACGAGTGCTTGTCACTACGGGGGAATTTGACCGCAAGGCACGGAGTTCTTGGGTGCAGGCGCGTTGCTATCCTGAATTCTCCTGAAATGACGTGGAGATCGCATGGCGACTCGTAAAGATGCGGACGATTTGCGCTGGGATGCCGTCATCGCCAAGGACAAGGGCGCGGACGGTCAATTTTATTTCTCCGTTCGAACCACCGGCATATATTGCCGGCCGTCGTGCCCGGCACGCCGGGCGCTGCGGGAAAATGTTGCTTTTCATTCATCCTGTGAGGCAGCCGAGGCGGCCGGTTTCCGCGCCTGCAAGCGCTGCCGGCCTCGCGAAGCATCGCAATCCGAGCGCCATGCCGCCATGGTCGCGAGCGCCTGCGCCTTGATCGAGAGGTCGGAGGATCCGCCGCGGCTCGCAGCGCTTGCCGCAGCCTCCGGTCTCAGTCCATTTCACTTTCATCGGATCTTCAAAGCGGCGACCGGCGTCACCCCGAAAGCCTATGCCGATGCGCATCGGGCAGACCGGGTTCGCAAGGCCTTGCCCTCGGCGACGACGATTACCGGGGCGATCTATGACGCCGGGTTCAACTCGAACGGCCGCTTTTATGCTGCGTCCGCGCAGGTACTGGGGATGACGCCGGGACGCTACCGAGCGGGCGGCGATCTGACTCAGATTCGATTTGCGATCGGTGAATGCTCACTGGGGTCGATCTTGGTGGCCGCTACCGGGAAGGGTGTATGTGCCATTCTGCTGGGCCGCGATCCCGATGCGCTCGTGCGCCAGCTGCAGGACCGTTTCACGAAGGCGGAACTCATCGGCGGCGATGCGGCATTCGAACAGCTGGTTGCGAAAGTGATTGGTTTCGTCGAGCAGCCACGCCTCGGACTTGACCTGCCGCTCGACGTGCAAGGTACGGCATTTCAACAGAGGGTGTGGCGAGCGCTGCGCGACATCGGCGCGGGCACCACGGCCAGTTATGGGGATATCGCCGCGCGCATCGGCCAACCTAAGTCGACGCGCGCCGTGGCGCTTGCCTGCGCCGCCAACATGATCGCTGTCGCGATTCCCTGCCACCGGGTCATACGCACCGATGGTCAGCTTTCCGGTTACCGATGGGGTGTGCAACGCAAACGCGCGTTGCTGGCACGCGAGAGGCCGTCATGATCGAGCTGAGCGGCGTGCGCGAAAAGCGACACTGTGCCGGCGCCACATGGACGCGGGCACAGTGTTTAGGCCAATACTACTAAATCCAGCCCAAAGTACTAACGGTTCTGCGCCACCAGTTTCGAGACCTGCGACCACTGTTCAGTTGCGCGGGCAATGTTGCCGGCAACATCCTTCTTCCAGTTCTTTCGCGATTCAAGATCGCTGAACAGGTAGAGCTTGCCATCAACGATCGCAAACACACGTGGGTGGGAGCCAACCTTGCGGCCCTGCGACACGCCGTACGCGTCGAAACCGTCATACTGCGGCGCGTACTTTTCCGGATTACTCTCAAACGCGTGCAAATGCGTCGGCGTTATGAAGTAGAACTTTGAGCCCTTGTAGTCGTAGCTCAGTTCCTTGACCCCCAAGATCGGGTCCGGAGAGGGCGCAAAGTAGGAAAGCGCGTCGTAGCTGTTCAGCGCAACGCCTTTTTCCTCAAAAAAATCGCCGGCGAATACTTGCGCAGCGGATAGCGTCAAGACGGCGGCGGAAGCAAAACGAACGATTGATCGGTAGTTCACGGTAGTCTCCAAAGTTCACACAAC
>Ga0210400_10000592_pt1 | contig 39773 bp, 46 predicted proteins | sample IncBWH26MmetaG_FD_155456 | JGI IMG/M metagenome (GOLD analysis project Ga0210400, IMG submission 155456) | Forest soil microbial communities from Barre Woods Harvard Forest LTER site, Petersham, Massachusetts, United States - Inc-BW-H-26-M | ecosystem: Environmental > Terrestrial > Soil >... | reverse complement strand
GCATGGTGATACATGGATCGATTCTGGTGGGACCTTCTTGTCCCAAGGATAATGTAAACCTGCGGGGAGCCCCAAATTGGAAGGGCGACAAACACGCCTTGGCCACAATGCGGGCGCTCACCAAGAAGAACCAATTCCAACCCGTCGAAATAGTTTCCCGTGGGATATTCCGAGTGGCGCGCGAAGGGCAATGTTTTGGGCAGAATTGTTTGCGTTACGAAATCGAGGAAAGTGAACTTCTTTGCGCGGCCCCACAGAAATCGGACACTGAGAAGCCGACGCGGTAGCAGGGGTGGGTGATCGCTAACATCAGCACGAGGTAGTCTTGTTGCATCCCGCCAAACGCGCTGTAGCGCTGTGCTCCATGTTGATCGTGGCGCTGTATTTTTCGCCCTCCAAGAGTTTCGCCCACACCCCGCAGACTGCCGCGAGGAAGATAGAAACCGAGAAAGCTGGTTTCTGCCACTTAGTAAGAAATCCCGATCAATACGACGGCAAGCTAGTGACCGTGACGGCCATGATTGCCGCCGGCCCAGAAGGGTCTATTTTCCATGACAATGCCTGCGAGGCATCCCCATCTGAACCGGATTTGTTTGCTGTCGTGGCATTCAGCCAAGAAAATTACAAGTTCGGATCACCGATTGACAAGAGGCTTCGTACCTTATTAAAGAAATCCCCGGCACGAGTTACCGTCGTCGGGCGATTTGTTGATGGTAAAGACCAACCTTTCGGACACCTGAACTGCTGCCGGTATAAGCTCGAAGTCCAGGAACTTTTGGTCGTGGAGCGGGTAAGTCAAGCCGCGAGAGACAAACCAAAGACGTGAGATGCTCACTAAAATCAAACGACAGGACGACAATGCTCGCGCGGCGCTCGATGTCGTCTTGGTTGCGGTCATGTATCTTGTTACTGCGCTATGGTTGGTCGCGTTTATGGCTGGCGGGATCACTCGGCTTGGGAACGTCCTTCGCCCATACATCCCCAGTTGGCTACTGCTGGCGAATCTTCTATCAGTCCCGATCACAATGGCACTTGGACAACTGCGCGCAGTGAGCTTTCGAGCGAGCTTTTTTATCTCTCCAATCTTTATTGCTCAAATGTCGCTTATAGGGCTATCTGGAGAGGACTATCCGCTCTTGAAGGGGATCGTGATGGCTTTTTTATTCTATGAGTCATACATCCTGATTCCGAAGTGGAACCGCCGATCTCTCGATGCCCAAAAGGGACATACAGTCTTGGGCATCGAAGAGAAATGAATTTCTGGTTAGCAGGGCAAGGAGCAACTGGTTCTATGAAATCCGCAATCCGAACAACACGCTACTTAGCCGCCAACATCGAAAATCCTGCGTGTCTGGGCCTGGATGTGGCAGTCCATCTGGGACAAGTTTGGTGGCGATAAATGAATCGAACCTTCGGTGTTTTGGTGCTTTTGATGATGACGATGGCGCACCAGCCGTCGCCACCCGACGCAAATGATCTCGGGGTCATCAAAGGCACAGTTGTTGATCCAGATGGAAAGCCGGTCGAGGGCGCTCGCGTGTACGCGGCTGGCGACAATGACCCGCCGGTGAATTCGCTTCCCGACACAACCACAAGCAATGTGAACGGTGATTTTGTCCTAGATCACGTTCGTCCCGGCAAGGTTAAAATCCACGCCTACAAAGACAGCGACTATTACATGGATGTTTATTTCGCCTTTGATCTTCCCCCTAAATTGGCGATGCCGGAGGTTGAAGTCCAGCCTAGACAGACGGTGACGGGCGTAACAGTCCGACTCATGCAAAAGGCGGGAAAATTACATCTGAATGTGCGTGATGCCGATACCAAAGAATTGATCGTTGGAATTGGCTACCAATTTTGTCGCGAGGATCATCCGACCGAGTTCGGTTATTGCTTGTCGGGTGGAGGACTATCAGACCGCGAACATTTCATGCCGGTCGGGGTAGGAATTTCGATCCAGATCAAAGCCGACGACGGCAGGCACGTGAAGTGGGAGTACCGTGACTCCAAAACCGGCTCACTGTATTTCAGGGCGAAATCTGGCGAAACCGAAACGATGGATGTGATTCTAGAAAAGAAGCAGGAGGAAATCACCATAGATGCAACAAAACAGCAGTCGGGCCCTGCCCGAGGTCGCGGGCCTTTCCCGGGTTCACCTATTCCGGGCCACTCAACGGGTCTGCCTGTATCGCTTGACCTGGAGGTTCCTAGCGGCAAGTTACGATCCGACGGAACGATAGGCGTCGATTTCATAATTACTAACATCGGAGCTGAATGGATCAAAGTCCCTTCTCGTTTTACAGGTCCCGTTGACTTCAATGCTTTTTACGATGGAACAAAAATCCTTACCTTATGGTTCACTTCAGACGCGATCAGAAGCTATTTTTTCAAGGGGACCTACAACAAGATATACATAGTCCAGTTGAGTGCAGAGCTATACGGGCGAGACGACGACCCTACCAGCTTTTACGCGCTTGCCCCGAATAAATCAATTCGAGTCCATTCTTCCTCGCCGGTGTTGGACCCGGGAACCTACCCGCTCACCGCTCATGCCGAACTTATTCGCCTAGTACTGAACTCAGCCGGAGGCTCATCCGAATTAGTAGGCACAGCGGACGCGGATGCTGTAACAAAGACTCTTTCAACAACTTCACGCGCTAAGAACAAAAACAGAAAAGCCGACCATTGACGGTCGGCTCGTGAAAGATTGGTTTTGGGTTTGTCGTTTACGTTGAATGTTGTGGTTCGGCCCGTGCTTCTTCATCCGCTATCCGGTCGGCGTTTCGTCTAGCGATTCACAGTAGATCATAAGGTTATGTCCTTGGGTCTTTGCGGGCCTTGGGACCTTCTTTCAAAAGTTCCCGATACTCGCGCGGAGTGTCTCCGCACGCACCGCTGAATTCGAGTTCCTCGGATTCCACTTCGAAATCTTCGGGGCGTGCGTCACGCGGAGCTTGCTGGTTGGGCGATAGTTCGATTAGCTGGTCTTTTTGTGTTTTCATTGAAATATTCCTTTCTGAATTTGGCGTTAGCGGCCAATTTGCGCGTCGAACCGGCGAACAAGTTCAGCGCGATGACGGATCGTTTTCAGTCGGAGCTTTGCTAGTTCGACATCGTTCATATTTTCTAGCTCGTTTTGAACTTCGGCTTGATTTGGAATGTGTTCGCTTTCCGGAGCCGCTGGTTGGACGGCGCGCCGTGCTCCTCGCGCGGCTTCGGATTTTTGGTCCAAGAATCGGTCATACAAACAATCCAAAATACGAATTGTCAATGGCCTCGTCTCCGCAACCCTGTCCAAAAGTGCCTCAAACGCATCATCCGGTTCAAAATCTTGACGAGAGCAGCGGAACACAAATCGCGCGGCATCGTTTAACAGCGGAGTAAGTATTGGATCAGTTAAAATTGCCTCTGCGCTTCGGTGATCTTCGCCGAGGCGTAGTTTCACGTAGAGTTCAAGCGCTTCGACTGACTCCCCGCTTTCCGCCAAACGCGCTATCCGCAATTCTTCCGTTGGACTAAGTTTACGGGGACCTCGACTCTGCGCCATGTACTGCTCGGCAAGAAACATCGATTTTTCTCGAATAGCCGACGTGAACTTGTGTTGCTGTCCATCGATCACCAAAACAGAGTGCCATCCTTCAGAATCCGCATAAATCTTGGCTGGCTGCCCACCTGACAAGTAGAAGGTGCGAGGCACTCTCGGATCATCAACGCCACTCTCTTCAAGCGCGGCGATGATTCCCGGGTCGCCACTGGTAGCCATACGTTCGAGTTTGCGCGCCAGATCGCCGGGGTGTCCCTCTTCGACAAGGCGACTGCCAAAAGGATCGTTGGCTTCTAAATCTCTCGCGTGGGCGTCGGGATCAAACGGCTCGAATCCGGCATCCGGTTTCCATAAATTGGTATTTGATTTGTCACTCATTGATTTTCCTCTCCCGTTTCAAAAAATAGCTTTGTTAAACTCTTACCGCGCCCATACCGAGAAAACCCGGCGTGCGGGGTTTTGGATTCAGAATTTCAAGACTCCAGGTTCGAATTTCCTCATGCTGGCTAAACTCGGCTAGGTCGCGTAGCGTATCTCGGTCTCGCGTACCTTCTGCCTGCGTAAGCATCAAACGCTGATCTAGTAGCTCAAGTAGTTGTATCTCGGTCTTCCGGGTTAACCGGCGCAAAACAGGGACCGCGGACTTCTTTTCGTCGCGGGTCCCGTGCTGCTCGAAGTCCGCAAGCGCTTCGATAACTAACTCCAGCGGAGTCTTAGTTGCCATTTGCTTTTGCCCCCTCTTGAACTTCGAATGCGCTCAGGGCGACGGTCACGCGCTTCTCGTCTTGCCTTGCTTCCATTCGGCCAAACAAGTTGACCCGCGTACCCTGTTTTAGGAACGTTGACGCGCGCTTCGCCTGCGTGCCGAAAGCCAAAACAGCGAAGCGAAGGGGCTTGCTGTCCACGTCATTTGATTCAACGACAAACGATGCGCATTCGATGGTTTTGGGAGGCGCGCTAAAAGATATTTCGGAAGTAACAACGCCGCTAACTGTGACCGACACCATGTTATGGCTCCTGAATGAAGTTTTTCGAAAACTCTAAAAGCTCTTCGCGTGTCTCGGCGGGGTACGAGTAGTAGCAGGAACGGCCTCGATAAACGAGCAACTCGTAGGTTCCATCCCGAAGACGACGCAGGTAAATTCCTTTGGCGAGGGTTTCCGACGTACGATTATCCGAGATGTTTGCGTGAGTTTCTCTTTGAATAAAATCGCGGAGACCAGAGGAACCGGATAGCCTTGGCTGGGCAAAATCATCTGACGACGCTGGGCCGGCGTTCGGCTGGAAATTCGGATCATGCCATGGATCATTTTGATTGGTTCTAATCGTCATGCCCGGTACCAAATTTGCATTTTCGTAGTCGTGGTGTGAAGACCCGTCACCTTAAAATCACGCCAGGTCGCCATCGATGCGGTCCAATCAAGGACGATAGGCAGAAACGGCGTGCCCGCGGCGGTCGTTGGAATTTGGATTGTGAGCAGAGGAACCGTTCCAGTATCGTTTGGATCAACCACTAGAATCGTTCCGGTAGCCACCGCGCCGGCTGCGCCGTTCGAAGTGACAACGATCTTGGCGACGCGGATACCCCATTGCTTGGTGTTGAGCGTCTGGGCAGCGCGCCACCCTGACGCCATATCCGTATCAAGAGTGATCGGATTTGAATTGTAGAAATTCGGCATGATGTTCGCTTACTTCCTTTCGGTTAACTTTTCAATGATTCGCTGGGCGACTTCGCGCGTTCGGAAAGCATATTCCGGCGCTTCGGTAAGTCGGTTCAGCGCAATGGCGAGGATGAGATTGCGGTCGCTGTAGGCTAGGCATCGTTCGTACCCCTCAAGCTCATAAGGATTGTCACCGGCAGTAAGGCCAAAGAGTGGATAGCCCCCGTCAAGCCTCTCGAACTCGGCGCGCCGTTCCTGCTCTGTGGCAAAATCGGTTTTTATCGCGTCCCAAATTTGATCCTTGAAAATTGGGGAGTCCTCGTAACCTACGAACAAGACCCAGCCTCGCCACAACTGTTCAACATCGTGGTTCTCCCATTTGTTCGGCCGGTCGTCCGCATCCGCAAACCGAACAAGGTCACGCCAAGTAGTTTTGCTGAGTTCATGGGTACCGGCGAATCTCAGGAGATTCAAACCAAGGGGACCGCAAAGATCGATGGCGCGCTCCTCAGCTTTAGTGAGCGGCGACGTGGGATGGAGAGCATCAAGCTGTCGCTGTGCCGTCAGGCGTTCCTCGGGCGTGCTGTTGGGGTCTTGGAGAATCTTTCGTAGTGCGAATTCATCTAGCATTTTTCATCATGTCCCTTCGCGCGGTTTCGAGTTGATATTGCCGGGCAGCCGCGATTCTCAGTTTGGTTGGCGTGCTTGGATTCGACAGAAGCCTTCGCAAGAGATTGAGGCTCGGCCGGAACTGTCCGAGTGCCTCGGTGCGGTACTTCGCCGGCAGCCGCGCGTCGAGTACCAGTCGCCGCCATACGGTCGAAGGCTTCAGTCCCATTACGCAGCCGCCTCGGCCGCGGGTTCCAAATCCTCTTCCGGCAGTTCCAGTTCGAACGGCAAGTCATCAGGTTCTTCGACGAGAAACGGGCGGGAAGTCATTTCGGCTTTTTGACGGGCCATTGCCTCTCCCTCGGCACGCTGCTGGTCGAGTTCTTTCTGGAACGCGACGCACTTCTCGGGCAGGTTCTCGGCCAGCCGCTCGCCGGCGCGGTCGTAGCTGTTCGTAACGTTCAGAGTGTCGAGAATCTTCTTGGTAGCCCCGCGGAGAACAACCGGATCAAACGGACTCTCGAAGATGAACTGCCGTACCTGGTATTTCTGCCGCTTCGACAAACTTAGGTCGAGCCATGTTTGATTCAGCCAGACGAGGTACTCACTGCAGACCGAGCGGCGTTCAGTTACCGACCGCTGCCCGCCAGCGGCGTCAGCCGCTTCTGTATGAGAAGAAGAGAGAGGGTCTGCGCCCGACTTTGGCGCTAGGCTTTCTCTATGCTTTCTATAGGCTTTCTTAGGCTTTCTGGACCGCAACTCTTGTGGTGCGTTGGGATTGCGGCGTTTAGGTGTAGCAGATGTGCTACTTCTGGCGTGCAACCTTGCTACATCTGGTGTGCAACCTTGCAACATCTGGTGTGCAGGTGTGCTACATCTGGAGTCTTCAGATGTTGCAACCTTGCTACATCTGGCTTCATCAATCCACGGGTAGCTCGAAGCTTTGCCCTGGCGCTTGGCTGACCACTTGTCGGAGCATCGAATAGCCAGCCGATGACCATACTGACCACGCATTTGAAGCAAAAGCCCTACAGCAATGAGCGTTTCGCGCTGCCTGAGAACAGTGCTCCTGTGGCAGCCAATCTCTTCGGCAATCTGTTTGTCGGACTGCGGTTCGCCGCCATGAATGATGCCCAGCTTCTTGCCGGGATTATCGGGGTCCGGAATTTCGGTTGTCGTCCAGGAGATTAGGTGGCCGTACAGGCACATCGCCTCACCAATCTCCGCGTACCGTTTCCAGACTGCCATTGGGATTCGAATCCAGAGTTCGGATACTTGATCCGGAAGCGAATCGAACCGCAAAATAAATTCGGTAGCATCGCCCTTCGCATTGCAGGACGTGCACTCGAACCGCCACTGTTCGTGATCGAGAACGACTTTGAAGGATAGATAGTCTGCGTGAAATGGACACTTTCCGCGATACAGCGCGTCTGTGGCCTTAGTTAATTTCATTCGCTGCGCGTAAACACGCAGTCCGGTGGCGTCGAGCGGGTTATCTGTCGGCTGGGCTGTAAGTTTCATTTTGGTTTCCGTTTCCTGTGTTACTGGTTTGGCGTTTCAAATCAAACATAAGGTCGCGGCACTCCCGCAACGCGGCGTTGAAACTCTTAACTGGCACCAGCGCGTTTTTGTAATACTCCGCGATGATCTGTTTGCCGATGTTTTTGGGATCGTTGAAAATGAAAACAATCGTCTTGCCGTTCTGGTCGAGTCGATCAATCATGAATCCGCGCACCAGCAAAAACGCAGCTAGGTCGAGATTTGAAATTGCAATTTCATTCATGTCCTTTTCCTTTCATGTCAATTATGCGAGCGTTGAACGTTCGCTAGAATGTTTTGGGACGCCTCCCGGGAAAACGAGCGTCCCCGACTTTTCAGTCCTCTGGCGCGTAGGCCAGAACTCATCGCAGCGTGATTCCGCTGCAAAACTTTTTGAACGGGGATTGGAGTTCAGGCGGGAGTCAGCGCGGGTACGTCAAGCTTCCGCGCGCATACGTCCGAATTCTAATCGTTCCCTGGAATTTCTTGAGGCAGGAGTTTCAAGGCTTCCTGCAGTAACTCAGCGACTACCGTGCGATCTAGATCGTCCTGAGCATTCACCAGGAATCGGCCGGCACCGACGATCAGCGCCAGTGCTTCGCGCGAGCCGCGGGTGGGTATCCCAAAGGTGTACGTGCCCGTCGCCTCTTCCGCGGCCCATCTCTCAACGATCTCATCGGGAAGTTTGATAACGCCCAAACCGGTTACGACCGAGTATATTTTCAGCAGCGCCTTGGAAAGTTCCGCGATCGCGTCCGCAGCGGGCGGTACAGGCACACCTCTCCCGATGCCGTCCGGCAACTGAACGCTTTCGCCGATTTCGTGGTTCAGGTTCATACAGCTCCTATCTATAGGGGCGTTTTTGGCCTTTTTTAGCCCTTTTCAGAAACCCCTCACTGAAAACATGCGACTTAAAGGTCAAAATAAATTTTGACTGTCTCTAAATTCGGTTAGGCTGCCAACTTTTGGGCCGCCAAGTCGGCCTTGCGCTGGCGCTTCTTGACGTAATTCAATAGCTTTTCTACCCCGGCTTCGATGCCCTGCGAAGCAATCAGTAGCCGGACATCGAACACTATTTCTTTGTCCAAACCGTACTTCGACGCCGCTGCGCGTACGGGACCTTCAAGAATGCCGAGGATGGCATCCTGCAGACGGTCGGTATCGTAGAGATTCAGCATCGTGTCGAACCGACTCAGGAATTCGTCCTCGGCGGCACCTTTGACGACCTCGCGCCGAGAGACCGCGTTGTCTCTGCCCGATTTGTACTCGGCCGCGATGCTTTCCGTATGTACGCTGACGGACTTTTCCGGCTTGAGTGCCTCGGCGTGATCCTGGAGAAACGTATTCACTTTGAGGGTCTCGCCGGGACGCACCGCTTCCGCCGCGCGCTGCGTCCGGCAGAGAGAACAGAACGAATATCGGCACCGGCCCTCACCGCCGCCTGCCCAGTACATCCAGCCGTGATGCGGACAGCCGCTCATGCCGCTGCCGCCTCGCGTAATGCTCCAGCGATTTCTTCCTTGTAGGGATCATCGATGCCCTCGGCCTTCGGCGTTAACACAGCGTCTTCATTGCGGATAAAATCCGCCAGCGCTGGAGCTTTGTTCTTGCCGGCTCCGACGCCTGTATGCAGTCCATCGTGCGCATATGCCTGGATAGGGTGCGGTTGCGGCACCTTTCTCAGTTCATCGCAAAGCTGCTCAAGCCTTCCGCTAATCACGAAACAGGCGTGGTCTACCAGCCGCGATTTAGGACTTCGGCATAGCAGCAACACGGCACGCACGGTAAACAGTCGCCACGGCTCGTGCTCGTTATTCGTTCTCGTCGCCTTTATCCAATTCGCCTGCAACGAGCGGATTTCACGAGTAAGTCCAATGTTCGTGAACGCAGTGTCTTCGGCACATATCTTTCGCATCGCGCTCCAAAGCTGCCCACCAAACTTTTTGGCAACCTTAAAGTCACCCGGATTCGCATCTAACTGCCAGGCCGCGAGTAAAGCTTCCCGTTCATCGCCGCGACGGATCGCCTTCTGCAGAGTCGAGAGCAGTTCGAAAACAGAATGTTGTTTCGTGGGTGCTGGGGTAGAGATCGCGGTCGGTGCCTTACCAGTCGGGTTGCCGTAACCGAGTCCAGCAGATTCCGGCAAGTTACTACCTACATTGTTCCCAATATTGTCCGAATGCTTATAGCAAACATCGCATAGACACGCCCCGAGGATCACTTGCAGACAAGCATCGTGTATTTCCTTCACCCGTTGATTGAATGGCAGAGAATCGTAGAGGCTCCGGACAGCCGAGTCCAACTTTCTCCATCGTTCATGCCGGTCTAAAACCTTATTTGTTTTGGGCCACCTTATCTTAGCCGCCTCCCTCAACAAACCCGCCGTTGTGACCTCGCCTTTGCCTGTTTTGCGGGTGGTCTCAATGTATTCGTGGACGGTGTTCTCAGGGACCTGGGCGATCTTCTGCCAGTACTGCGCGGTGCGCTTCGGAGTATTCGTATCCTTGAGTGTCTGCGTGTATTCAGAGTTAGGCGCAAGCTTGGCGTCTAATTTTTTCGGTCCAGGTTTCGACTTGTCCAACTGCCCTAGAAGTTCGCCGGCCTTGCGCTCTGCCAGAAGCTTAATCTCGCCAGCGTAATTCTGCGCCTCTCGGCCCAAGTGCGCCGCCTTAGCATAGGTGCGCGCGGCTTCGGCCATATTCCGGATTTGCTTAACTTCGTCCAGGGTGCGGGATTCCGCGAGGGCTTGTCGGGCTTTGTCCAGCTTTGCCAATGCTGTTTCGCTCATGTCGGATCCTTTCAGGAACCACAAAAAGAAATGCCGCCAGATGGCGCTGGCGGCCGGGGGTGCCTCGGAGCTAAGGCACCTTACAAATCCAAGTTGTCAAAACCCTACATCACGCTCTCCAATAGGAGCCGCCAAGGCCCCGTACCGTGGCCTTAGCCACCGGCACAGGAGGAACCCCGTGAACTCATCGGAATTCCTCCATACTCTAATTATAAATCCGAATCGTTTTCATGCAACTTTACTTTGGGGTAAAATTTACCCAAAAGGCGCGGGATCGCCTCATTCGGCCCCTCAAACCGGCCCGAGTGCAAATCCGGGAGTGCGAAGCAAGCCGGGCTTGACATAGAGGGTGATGCGAGTAGTATCCGGGTTAAGGTAATCTCAAATGAACCCTGAATGCGTTCTTTATTGCACCCGTTCAGCGATTGTCCGAGCGCTCGAATGCAACGCTGACATCGATGCCGCTTTGAATCGCATCGAGGAATTGCGCCGCCAAGGGAAAGTCCGGGTCGTGGAAATGCGGGACGACGAAGTCCAAACGGCCTATCTCCGGGCCATTACTCCCTCGGTCAAGAAGAAGTATCCCATCCGGCAAGTTTTCGGAAGTCGCCAACACTCTGCCTCTCTGTTTGCGCGTGGGGTGCCGGCGCTAGTAGTTCAATCTGCATCCGGAACTATGGCTGAGGATGTATTCCCACACAAGGAATCGGAACGGATCGTGACCATACACGAAGCCCTGTCTCGGCTCTTCCCCAACAAATAACGGTTCCTTGTTGGACCATTCGTTGCAGTTTGAAAGCCGAAATATCTACGGTATCCACCCTATCGACCGCCCCCAAGGATGGGCGTAGATTGCGCACAAGCAACCTCGTGTCACAACCCCGGGGCCGAACTAACCCATCGGGCCCCCTTCTTCATGGAATGGTCGGGCTTCAACAACCTGGTCTCGGATGCCTTAAAGAAGTGGCGCTTTCAAGCAGCAACCTTCAATGGGAAGCCAGTCACTTCGAAGACCGTTATAGCCTTCATCTTCCAGACTCCTGCAGGACACTAAAGAGCCATCGGACGAGCGCGCCGCTCACATGGGACCCAAGGCTGGGGAGGTATCGAGGGGACCCATCGCTGCCGCAAGCCTATTCTCTAGGAGGCAACCTCGGCCGGTACAGCCTCACTCGCCAGGAAGATCGCTTCGAGGTCCGGCCAAATGCGCTCGGTGAACTCCCCCGGGTATTGAGTGTGACAGCGGTGGCATAAGGGCACGAGATTGGTGGCGTCGTTGAGGCCACCATGAATGACGGGTAGGCGGTGATGTAGTTCGATTTCCTTAGCCGTACGGCACCGGGCACACTTCCCGCCATAACGTTCAAGTACTAACTTCCGCAATTTCGGCGGGATGGGCTCGCGTTTCGCTGGCGTGATGCCCAGCAGGCGATTGATCTGCGCTGACGTAAGGGCCTGGTGCAGCTCGCCGCAGTTGCAGTGCTGAAAGTCATCCCAGTACAGCTTGCCGTTCAGAACCCCTATCGTCCTCACGCGGCTATGTCGGAATTCGGTCTGCGAGAAGCACGGAAGTTGATGCCAGCCGTTGCCGAGGCCCAGCACGGATTGGGCTTTCATCGCGTGGGCGGTGTAGGACTTCATCCTCCGGTCAACCCGCTTGAGAATCTTGTCGCGCAGCGAGAAGACCTCCAGGAACCTACTGGCGTCGGTAAGAACGGACAGTTCGCCGTTGGTGAGGCCCTTGCCGCAGAGGATGCAACGGACGGATGGCACGGTGTTCCCAATCCTACAGAAAGGGTGACGCTGCCGATATGGAACCATGTGGCTAGTACCAAAAGGCAGGGAGGTAGCGATGGGACCCAAGGACAGAAACCACTCGACCGCAGATTGACCGTTCGGAAACCGAATGGGACTCAGGCCGGATGGGACCCATGAAATCTGAAAAATCCGCGTCCCGGGCCGTTTTCCTAATCGACCGGAATGGGACGGTTATCAGCACGTTATGGGACCGGTATGGGCACGTTATCGTGCAGGTATTACCAGGCGATGCGGGCGGCCACCGCGAGGCCCAGGGGCTCCCCCACCCCCGGGCCATCCTGGGCAAATAGGGTCCCCTTAACTCTCACAGGATCAACAACATCAGCGAGATCAGGCAGGCAGGGTCAGCGCATCGAAGTACCCTCCCGCGTTGATTCCGCGGGGGATGCGGGACGATGCCTTGCTGCAATAGAAGGCAAATCATTGCAGAATCAAGGGGTTATCGGTTAGACCAGTATGCGGTGGACTGCCACAAACTAAACATTGAGGCATGGCCGATTTGGCGAATCGACTAGCTGTTACCCACAGATTCTAAACGACTTTAAGTGCCACTTTTCGAGTTTTGGAACGCGATGCGCGGGATCATTACTGCAGGCGTTGCAAATGGCGCGCGGATGCAGGCGAAATTGAGTGAAAAATCCGAATTTTTCGGAGACGCGAGCGACACGCGGCCAGCGCCAAGTCACCTGAACATTACCGGCACGTGGTAAAGATGCAGTTTCATGTTCATCGTGAACACAGAATTCCCAGGTTGATCCGCGCGCGATTCGCTGTCCATTTAGCTGCCATTCGGCCAGGTCAAATGCTGTACCCTCGGGATGACGGTATCCTTAGCCCTTCTGCAGGTGATTCATCCTGTCCCTGTAACCTGCACTGCGCGTCACGGTCTGCTGACACTCCGTCGGCCAGATTGAATAGCCTATCCATCCGGTCAATCTACCCGCGATCTGCAGGGCATTTGCTATTAGCTCCTGTGACCCGTGTTTTTGACGCGACTTTCTGCCCATTCTTCCGCGCGGTATCCATGCTTCTGTCTGCATCCTTACGCGGTCGCAATCCTCTGCCGTCCGTTTTCCGAACAATAACCCAAGCGCTTCGCTTTCAAAAAAAACGGTACTGATGTACCATTGCATAACCCAGCGTGCTCGGTTTATTATGCGGAACGTGATCGGGAATCGAAAACACTTTCGCGGAGACAAACCCATGCCAAACGTATACGAAATCGTAACCGAGCAAGTTATCAAGGAATTAGAAAACGGTACAGCACCGTGGCGCAAGCCATGGCGCGCGGAAATTCCCGTCAATCTGATATCGGGCAAGGAATACCGGGGCATTAACCCGTTTTTGCTGGGCTCACAGGGATATGGTTCGCGGTATTGGGTGACGTTCAATCAGGCTAAGAAGCTTGGCGGGCACATCCGCAAGGGCGAGAAGTCTTCCATCGTCACATTCTGGAACATCGGCGAGGAGAAGATTATCCACAATGCGGAGACAGGCAAAGACCGCAAGTCTAAGCCTATTTTGCTCCGATATTACGCGGTCTTTAACGTGGAACAGACCGAGGGTATCGCCGACAAGCTTGGATTAGGCAATGCTGGCCCGCGTGTCCCGAACATCGAAGCTTGCGACGCGATTGTTTCCGGGATGCCCAATGCCCCAGCCATGGAGCAATCAGACAAGGCATGGTACAGACCATCAACTGATAGCGTCGGAATGCCCGCGCGGTCTCTCTTCAATTCCTCAGAGGAATACTATTCGACGTTGTTCCATGAATTGGCACATAGCACGGGCCATTCATCGCGCGTCGGACGTGACGGTATCGAGGATATCGCCGCGTTTGGCTCCGAGTCTTACAGCAAAGAGGAATTGATAGCGGAAATGGGGGCAGCAATGCTTTGCGGTGTCACGGGTATTTCGCCCGCCACTATCCCGAATTCGGCCGCATATCTGCAATCGTGGATTAACCGTTTGAAGGGTGACAGCAAGCTTCTTGTGTCTGCCGCATCGCAAGCGCAAAAAGCAGCGGACTACATCCGGGGCACGTCGGCCGCGATTGAAACGGAGTAGTGCTCTGCGGTCTGCCGTTCGGCGAACGGACGGCAGCACGAAGCACACTAGCTCCAATAAGGAGACAACATGCAGGGACAGATAGACTACCCGCAATCACTGACAATAAAGTATCAGCCGCAAACGTTGGACAGTTTCGTCGGACTCGAAAAGCCTAAGAAGATTCTTTCCAAGTTTGCAGAGAGACCGTACGCGAATTCGTTTCTGTTTGTCGGACCATCGGGCACGGGTAAGGCAACGATGGCTCTAGCGCTCGCCAAGCAATTGCAAGGCGAAGTAATCCATATCCCTTCGCAGCATTGCACCGTTGCCGACGTAGAAGACGCAATCCGCCGTTGCTGGTATGTCCCGATGATCGCGGGAGGATTCCACATCCTACTTTGCGATGAGGCGGATCAGATGACGGACAAGGCGCAATTGCTTTTCCTGTCAAAGCTTGACGCTACGTCGCGTCCGCCTAATACCATTTTTATATTCACGTGTAACGAGACCGACAAGCTTGAACCGTGTTTCCTGTCCCGTTGCTTGCGTGTGGAGTTTTCAAGCTACGGTCTCGCAACGGACGCCGCGGAATTCCTGGCGCACGTTTGGGAACAAGAAGCGCCGGGCGCGGATGCACCAAACTTCGACCGCCTAGTCCGCGACTCGAAAAATAACCTGCGCGATGCGCTCACAAGGCTCGAATCAGAGTTGCTTGCGGCGTAGTGCGTTGCGATCTGCGCATCGACAACGGCGCGCAGCGCGAAGCGCACTAAGGCTTCAAAACGGATGCCCTGGCGCAACGAATTACAAACGGAGGGAAAGCGAAAATGAATACACCTTGGGGAGTATCGCAGCAAGTCGAGACTATCGCACGCGGGATTCACTGGGTCTCGACGGCGGGACACGGCGGACTCATGGTCTCCGCTGGCGTTGCCAAGAAAATCTTATCCGAGCAAGCCGTCAAGGTTGCGCATCCTGGCAAGGCAGGCGGATATGTTTGCTTCGAAGAAGATTGTTCCTACGCGGTCGCATTCTTCGAGCATCCCGAATGGAAACGCCACCTTGACAAGCTTTCGCTTGCCCAATGGGAAAACTCCATTCTTCCCGCTCCATGCCTGGTCCTAGATGGTGATTCCTACGACTCCCGCATGGCGAAAGCAAAAGCACAGGCAGTTCCCAGGCTCATTGCGGAAATCGCCAAGTCAGACGATCAAATCCGCGCAGAGATGCGGGCCATCGTTGAGAGCTGGAATCCCGAATACTTCGGCGATGCCCCGGCGCGGCCGATTCAAGCCAGCATTTAGTGTTCTGCGGTCTGCCGTTCGCAAAACCCGACGGCAGCACGAAGCACACTAGCCAGAATAGGAGACCGGAGCAATGTTAACGTACTCGCAAACGGTCGCGGACACAAAGGCACAGAAGAGATTCGCAGACCTTGTTAACTCGATTCCTGGCGGATGGGCCGCGAACCCTCCGCGCGCGTGCGGCGATACTGGAAACGTGGTAGTCGCGGGAAGCAAACTGCACGATGCCCTGGCATGGCTGATTAAACGGAACTGCCGGATTCAAGATGTGACGCCATGCGATCAGGTCTGGTCCGCGGGCGGGTTTCAAATCGGCTTTAGCGTTCTGCGCTAGCGCGTTGCGGTCTGTCGTTCGGGAAACGGACGGCAGCACGGGACCGTGGTAAACTCCAAGCCGCTTGACGGACGGAGCCATGAAGACAAAGACACCTACCATGAAATGCCCGATACACGACGTTCCGCTGATTTGTTTCTGCCCGGTCTGCCGCGGCGAGAAAACTTCAAAGGCGAAGGCCGTTGCGGCCAGGAATAACGGCAAGTTGGGCGGCAGACCCCGCATTCATCCCAAACCCGAAGATCAACCCGCAGGAAAGCGCCAGTAACGTACCTAACAGCTATCTACTAACCCAAGCGCCTGGGCTAGATGAACAGTACCATTGACAATTCCCAAGCGTCTGGGTTAAATAAATGGACAGAACCCAAGCGGCTCGATTAGAATGCAGGGCATGATTGATCGAGACGTACTGAGCAAATACGCTGCGGCGCTTGGACGGCGTGGCGGGGAATCGAAGTCGAAGGCAAAGATTGCCGCTGCCAGGGAAAATGGAAAGCTTGGCGGTCGTCCGCCGACAAAGAAGGCGAAGCCAAAAACTAGGAAGAGGAGATAAGCGATGCGCTGCGCACTGTACATGAGGGTTTCAACCGGCGACCAGAAAACGGATATGCAACGGCGGGAACTTGTTGAATTGTGCTCTCGCCGCGGATGGGAGATTGTTGCAGAGTACGCGGACATTGGCGTATCCGGATCGAAAGATTCCAGGCCCCAACTTAACCGGCTCATGGCTGATGCGCATAAGGGCCGATTCAACGTTATAGCCGTGTGGAAGTTTGATAGATTTGCGCGGAGCGTGTCGCACCTGCTCCGGGCACTTGAAACATTTCAGTCGCTTGGAATCGAGTTTTGTTCGTATTCCGAATCCATCGATACTTCGTCCGCTTACGGAAAGATGGTTTTCACAATTCTGGGCGCGGTTGCCGAGCTAGAGCGGTCACTCACTGCGGAGCGTGTTAAGGCTGGAATGAAGAGTGCCAGCGCTCGCGGCGTTCGCCTGGGCCGCCGGGCCGTCCAGGTTGACGCGGGGGAAGTGCATCGGCGGCGCGCGGCGGGCCAGACGTTTGAGTCGATTGCGAAAGAACTGCGCGTTTCGTTGCGCACTGTGTATCGGAATTCGCGGCGGCAGATAGGAAAATGAACCCGAAAATAAAACGGACGATATTGGCAATCTCCTTCTTGGCTTCAGTCTTTGGCTTCGCCGCCGGCCAACCAAGACTCGGTCTGGTCTATTTCACCCTCACCTATGTAGTTTCCATCGGCCTTGTGGAAACGTTTTACGAACTGGTCGGCGGGCTGATCTTCCTCTTAAAGGATTAGCGCCACTTCAAAATTCAACGGATGTACTTGGGGCGATCCGAAGCTGGGTTCTTTCATTTTATGAAGGAACCATGCCATCATGCGTGTATAAGGCGATCAGAAAAGTCAAACCAAGAAATGGTGGCTGAATGGAAGACATCGATAAGCTTTTATTTACGGAAATATCGGCGGAAGCCGAACGGTCTGTTTCTTTGGGAGATGTTCTAGACATGAAAGCCAACATTTGGCTTGTGGTTATCACGTTCCTTGCGGCCCAGACGGCTTACTTTCTGACTAAGGACCTCACTCCCTTAGAGCACCGTGGGCAGATTTTGTCCGCCATCCTTTTCGTGATCGCTGGAATGCTCACTCTAGTCGAGCTATGCCCACGAACCTATATGATTTACTCGCCAAGTAACGGTGCCCTTGAAGAACGAATTGCGGAACTTCAGAAAGACAATGGAAATTCCGAGGACTCGGGACATCGGGTTGCCGTTCAAATTATGAACGAATATACGGGATGGGCGAAAGAGCGCATTGCTACGAATCAGCACATCAACCGGCAGAAATCAAAGCTGCTTAATTGGTCTTTTTGGTTGACCGCCGCAGGTACAGCAATCAATTTCTTGACCTTACTTCATTTCGTTAGGTTCCCTTTTTGAAAGGTTCATTCGGAGATTTTCCCGGCGGTCGAGGCGGAGGCGCACTATCTCGACCTGTTTTGCGAATCGGGCGAGGTGGCGGCGGTGGCGGTTGCGTGGGCTTGTTTTCAGCGCGCATCATGGACACGGATGATACTCCGGTGGGCACGAGGCGGTCAACGGGCAGCGAAGCATAAAATCGGTCACTGACCTTTTAACCAGCGTGCCACCTTTGGATTGCGTGGCTTCCCTTTGGGACTCGGGCGAGGACGGTTGAGCTTCGATCTTGCTACCCTGCCGTCCGCGAGCTTCGGCGTAATTCCACTTTCCTTCAGCGCCGCGAAGTAAAAATCGACCGCCTGGCGCACGACTGCCGCCCAGGGCGCGTCGATTTCCTTGCCCAGGCTTTTCGCTTTGCGGACCTGTTCATCGGTCAGAAATAGAGCGACTCGCCTCATGCACTAGAGCATAGCATATGTATGCCTGTACGACGATAAGCAAAATATCGGTTAAAATAGAATAGTGGAAGAAAGCGCCTTCTGCTTAGTCGCCGCAGGGAGTCCCGCGAGTGCCGGGCGTTGTACGCACTCCGATCCAGTTCCGCGATAGAGGCTGACGACATCGGCAAATCATGGGCGCGCCGGTGTGGCATAGAGCCCAGAAAGACGGTGGATGCGCGAACAATTAGACCCACCTTCCCTTCCTGAAACTCCCACCATCAGTACATCCAGTACGTTAGATGGATTGCAATCGAAACCCAAGTCAAGTAGTGTGCCTGCTGCGCAACCGAAGCGACGACGGAACGGACGGAAGTCCATGAGTCGTCGTAGCGGTCAGAGAGGTACCGTCGTCATCGCAGGAAAGTGGTATCGGGTCAGATGGCGTATGGATGTCGAAGGTAAGGAAGAACGGTTCAACATGAATGAGAAAGTTGCCCCTGTGGTTTTCGACAAGAACGGTAACCCGAAGCCGCCATCAACAGATGTGCTGCGTAAGGCCCGTGAAATTGTCGAAAAGTCAGGGGCAAATTCGGAAGAGCGATTCAACCGGGTAGTTCTCGGTGAGATCACCTTCCGGGATCAAGCGAAAAAGTACGTTCGCTGGGTTCAAACTCGGGATCGGGAGCCACTAAAGGACACTGGGAGCATCGAAGCAGCCCTCAACAAGTGGATTCTGCCCGAGATCGGTGATCTGCCATTGGGAAATGTCCACAACATCACCGTGAAGCCGCTCGTGAGCAAGATGAAAAAATCACTGTCGGCACGCACGGTCAACAAGTACGTGGAATACGTCGGACAGGTCGTGGCTTCGCTCAAGGATGGTAGAACTGGAGAGCCTATCCATCCACGAAAGTGGGATAGTTCGGTAATGGACCTTCCGGTCGTCAATTCGAAGAGGCAGCGCCGGCCTGCGCTGAGGCTAGATGCAATTAACACGCTCGTATCGACAAGCGAGGGCGACGAGCAGGCGCTCTATGTTTTGCTCGCAGCTACCGGAATGCGTATATCCGAGGCTTTGGCTTTGGAGACAAAGCATTTCGTGAATTGCGGTCGAACGATCCAAGTCTGCCAACAGGTTGACCGCGACAGACCCCGCATCGTCGAATACCTCAAGACGGACGCCGGGTCACGAGAGGTTGACCTGTCAAAACAGGTCGCAGAGTATTTGCGATCATTTATTAACGGCAAGGACGGACTGCTGTTTGAGACCCGCAACGGCACTCCGTACCTGCACAGCAGCCTTCACGCACGTTGGTTGACGCCTCGCCTTCAAGCCATGAAGATTGACGAAAAGGGAATGGGATTCCATGCCTTTCGTCGCTTCCGAAAAACATGGCTGAGAGGGGAGCGGTGTCAAGAAGACATCAATAATTTCTGGATGGGGCACCAACCGGAAACCATGTCCGAACTTTACTCACGCATGGAATTCGAGTTGGAACGTCGTCTCGGCGAAGCTGAAAAGATCGGCGTCGGTTTTACTGTTCCATCCATCGAAATTGCTCCAAATGCTCCAAGTGCTCCAAGAAATTGCGAAGAACTGGAACTCGAATCGGTGTTGCAACTATAGTAGAATCAAATGAGTAGCCAAGGATGCGCCCGTAGCTCAGCTGGATAGAGCATCTGCCTTCGAATTCTACACTCACGAAGAATCAATAGCTTACGCCATTTGCGATGAATTGCTATGAGTGATCGCTATCTACTGCAATCTTAGGCAGATAATACTCTTTCTATCGTGATATGTCTTGCTTGGTCGGGTTTGGTGGTGGGCACAAAACTGGGCACAATGATTTCGTTACTGTATTTACGAACTACCTCAGGATCGCCTGAATGGCCGTTGGTCGTCCTTTCGGGTGCCTTGTTGAGGATCGAAGTCAGCGGGGCGACCGGCAAGTCTTTTCAGTTCGGCCTCCCGATTCTGCCAATCCGGTAAATACGCAAACATGAAACTCTTAAAAACCTTTCCGTGGTTTGGCGCGAGCAAGTGAACAAGCTCGTGGACAATTACAAATTCTCCCAAGTCTTTTGGCAACCCGACCAATTCCGCATTCAGTGTTAGACGCCCCACGCCGGAGATGGACGCCCACTTTCGGCGCATCTCTCGCAGATGAACCTGCGGAGCCTTAACTCCGATTCGGGCTGCCCAATGTCGGACGGCCCAGCGCAATTCCTCGGCGTCCTGCCAGCGGCTAGCTGGCTTCGCCATAACCGTTTTAGTCGCAGTGGCCTTCATATCCTCTGAAGCCTCAGTAGGCGGTTCGCAACCTCAATCATTTTCTCTGTCCCAACAAGCGGGCGCAACGCCTTGTAGAGTTCAGTCCTCAGCTTGCTCTCCTGTTGTTTGTTCCAGCGATAGTCCGGGAACTGTTCGAATAGTGTATTGATCCCCTTCGCTCGTTTCGTATCAAATCCGTGGTCGGCGTCTCCTACGGTCTTGTGGATTGCGTATGCATTTTCGTCGAGGCCCAGTCTCTGCCGCTCGACATCGGCATCGGTGGCCTCGCGGGCCAACTTTTCGAATTCTAGCAGAGCTTGCTGCGTCGTTAGCTGACGGTCTCCATAAGCTTCTGCCAGCTTCTCAGCGCGTTCGCCAATTGACAGCAGGAACGGCTTCGACGCTCCGCTGTCCTGCACGGTGATCGCCAGAATCTTCCGTAGGTTCAGAATCTTCGTGTTGTCCGACGTGTCGCTATCCCGCAGCTTCGCCAATTCCTCCGGGCCTAGTGCGTGAATCGCGCCCGGCAGTTCCAACTGGCCGCTGATCGTATGCTTCTGGAGCAAGTCGCGCGTCTTGTTTGAAATCTCCCGGTCAATGTAGATGCGCTCGCCATAGGCGTTGCGAATTAGAGTGTAGAGTTCAGAGAGCGAGAGGTAGTCATCCAAGAACGTGCGGAGAAAATGGTCCGGGGAAATGACTTCATAGAGGTTTTGAAGTTGCCGGAACCATTTGAAGAAATCGCCGCGCCTGTTCTTGTCCTCAAAGTGGGCGATGGCTCTTTCCTTGGCTTTGTCGTCCCACCCCTTGGCGAATGGCAAGTAACCCGGTGCTTGTTCTTTCATCATCGTGGCAAAAAGCTGTTTCAGGACCTGAATGTTTTGGATAACGGAGGTTACGACATCGGAATCGAAGGCCAGCGCCTTTTCCAGTTTCTCGAAAATGCCGACAAAATCGAGAACGAAGCCGTAGGGCTTCACTAGCCCTTCAGTATCCTCATAGGGCCGATTCACGCGGGCAATGGCCTGTAACAACACATGATCGCGCATCGGCTTGTCAAGGTACATGCAGTAGAGAATCGGCGCATCAAAACCTGTGAGCAGCTTTTCTGTGACGATAAGAATCTTCGGCTTCTCGGTCTTCCGAATGAAATCCCTTCGGATTTTCTTCTCGTCATCCTCGCTTAGGTAGTGCTCACGCAATTCCGGCTTGTCGCCATGAGCAGGTGAAAAAACGACGCGGGAATAGTCGGGAGGCAGGTACTTGTCCAGAGCCTTCTTGTATAGGGCGCACGCTTCGCGGTCTATTGCCACAAAGAACGCCTTGAAGCCCATCGGCTCGACGTTTTCCCTGAAGTGCATGGCGGCATATTCCGCAATCTTCTCGATGCGGCTCGACGCCTTCATCATCTCCTTGAGTTCCACAGCCCGGTCGAGGATGGCGTTCAGTTCCTCAACATCGCTGATTCCCTCAGCCTCGGCCAAATTCAGGAACTTCTTTTCGAGCAATTCCCGGTCGACCAGCAGGCTCGAAGGGGCAAGCGCGTAGTTCAGCGTGACCGTCGTGCCATCCTTAATGGACTCCGCGATGGAATACTTGTCAAGGTAGCCTTCCTCGTCATTTCCGCCGAAGACCTTGAACGTCCCTTGCCCTCTCGAAATTCGGTCAATCGGTGTGCCCGTGAAACCGATATAGGTTGCATTCGGTAGAGCACCCATCAAGTAGTTGCCGAGGTCTCCGCCTGTCGTCCGGTGGGCCTCGTCAACCAACACGACTACGCTGTCACGGGTATTGATGTTCGCCGGGATGTCATCGAACTTGTGAATCATTGAGACGACCAGCCCGCGATAGTCAGAGGCGAGGATGTCCTGCAAGTCCTTCTTGCTCTCGGCAACTTTGGCAGAAAGGCCATAGCCGATGATGTTCTTGTGCAATTGACCTTCGAGTTCGTTCCGGTCAATCAAAATCAGCACCGTAGGTTTTTCGGCTCCGGGCGTCTCGCGGAGCAGTTTGGCGGCGACGGTCAACATCGTCAGGGTCTTACCGCTGCCCTGTGTGTGCCAGATAAGCCCGCGTCGTTTTGTTGCCTCGGTCACCCGTTTGATGACCTTTTCGACTGCACGGGTCTGGTGCTGGCGCAGAATCTTCTTGGTCAATTCGTCGTTTTCGGTAAGGAAAATTACATAGTCGCGGAGCAGGCGCAGAAACCGGGGTCGGTTGAAGAACGCCTTAATCTTGTTCTCATAATTGCCCTCTTGCTCGTCGCGCCAGTTAAAGAGATTCTTCCGGCTCGTACTCCACGTCACTCCGTAGAAGAAATCGAGGAGTTGAGTCACTTCAAAAACCTGCGTGGCAACGAACATCTCTGGCGTCTCGCGGTGATATCGACGGATTTGGTCAACCCCGAGCGCCAGCCCGTCTTGCTTTCCGGCGTCCTTGGTTTCGGCGAGCGCGACTGGGATTCCGTTGATAACGAACACTACGTCGGCTCGGTTACGAAAGACAGTGCTCTTCTGCCACCACTCCTCCGTGACGTGATACAGATTGTTTTCGGGATGCTCAAAGTCAATCAGGCGGACGTTCCGCTCACGCTTTTCCTCGGGGACAAATACGGACTGTTCACCGCGTAACCATGAATGTGCCAGTTGGTTCCCCTCGATAGTGGGCTTGAGCAGGTTTAGCCGCCGCAGAATGTCTCCGGTTCGGCTCGCGTCCACGATGCCGAGATTCAGCCGTACAAGCTGCGCTTCGAGGATGCCATTGAAATAAAGGCGCGTGTCACCGCCCCGAAGGGTAAGGGCATCCTCAGGACGAACGTATTCCCACCCGATTTCTTCTGCGTACTTGAGCATCGGGTCTTGAACCGCTGACCGTTCACTCATTGCCTTTGGTGCTCCTCAATCAGCGGCATCGCCGAAAGCCGCCCGGTCATCAGTTCTTCGAGAATGGCGTTGAACAGTTCATCTAATAGAACTACTTCTTTTTCCAAGCTCCTGCACATAGTCTCGCAGGCGAGTAGCAACGCTGCGATTGCGGATTGCTCCTCGAACGATGGGATAGGGATACTCATTCCTTTGAGAAAACCGCATGTTAAAGCTCCTTTTGTGCTCCCTCCAGCCGAGCCCACCCCTCTGAGATAGAGGTACTTGCTTTGTAAATAGAAGAGAACAAACTGCGCGTGAACGGATGGGTCTTCAAAGCGGATATAAGCGAGATGCTGATTGATGCAGGTGTCGATAGCAAGAATTGCCGCGTTGCCAAGAGTCTTGCCTTGGCCCGTGATTGCGACGACAACGCTACCCTTTGGGACTAAGGGGAGATGGCACTCCTTACGCGCCGTCTCCGTTACGAATTCGTAGGCCCGCGCAATCATTGTGTTATGTATCTGTGTGCTTGTAATCCAAGGGGTTGTTCCGTTTTTCCAGTAGCTTTCATTTGACCGTTTCGGCGTCGAGCCATTGCCAATTTTGGCGATTTTTCCCAATTTCACGAGTTCCCAGCTTTTGGGAATCTCCCCAATTTCGGTTAGCTTGCTCGGCTCGCCCTGAGTGCCGTGGGCAAACAAGTATTCCATGAGAGCGGTTTTGCGCTCTCGCTCTAAAGCCAACTCGCGCTGCCGCCCCTGGTTGGCCTTCCGAACTGTATCTAGTGCCCCCGCTATCGCCCTCTGTTCACTCTTATCTGTTGGAAATGCAATCAACAACTCCCGCAAGTATTTATAGTGTCGGCTATAACCCTTGTTCGGAATCTGAAGGGCCTTTAGGGCGTAGTAAAAGAAAAGCGGGTCGAGTAAGTCGAGGTCAGCTCGCAGAATCTTCGTTCCGTCTGCCCCGGTCGCAAAGGGGAAGTCCACATATTTGAAGATACGGGTGTGGTCACCGAATATAACAACGGGAAGGCCGTCCTTCACGACGTGTTCTTCGGCATCGGTCCAACCCTCTATATAGTCCACTCCTTGGTCAATTATGGGGAATCTTCCTTTTGGTTTGTACTCGCCCAAGGGTATTGAAGCCAGCCTCTTGTATTTAGTCTTTTCGAGGCACTGCTCAATGGGCAGATTCTTCCGTTCAGAAGTTGTGTAAACGAAGTGCGATGTTAATATCGATTGCTTTTCCGGAATGCCATGCTGAAGTTTTTTCCCTATCATGACTCGCCTGCGACATCGAGGCCGAGACGCAAAAACAAACCATCCAATTCCTTGTCCGCCTGCTCGCGTTCGGCCCGAGCAGCTTTCAAGTCAACGATGATGTCAGGCAATGGGCGGTGACTAACCTTTTCGTTGAGTCCCACGAATAGTGAGGGACCAAGGTTGTAATCGGCTTCGCGGATTTCCTCTAGCGTGACTACTTGGCTCAACTTTTCTCGGGTCTCCCAACGCTGCAAAACATCAGACACCACCGCGATGCCCTCATCCGTCAGGGTATTCTTTGGCTTCTCCCTAACGAAGTACGCTGAGGCATTCACAAGAAGGAACTGGCCCTTCCGTGTGGCGGCTTTGTTGCGGTTCACAATTAGAATGATTCCCGGCGCAGGTGTGTTGTAGAAGAGGTTTTCGGGCAGAAGGACGACTCCCTCAATGCAGTCAGCCTCAACGAAACCCTGTCGAATCAGTTTTTCCTTATTCGAAGACTTAGTGCCCGAACCGCGAGAGACCGCACCCGTATCGAGCACCACGGCAGCGCGGCCATTGCCGTTCAGTGAAGCTGCTATGTGCTGGAGCCATCCCCAATCCGCTGACGACGAGGGCGCAGCACCGTACTCGAAACGCTTCCACTGGTCGTTCTCATAGAGTGTCTCGTCGTAGTTGTCCTGATTCCACATGGGATTCGCCACAACGTAGTCGAACTTCTTCAGCCCCGCTCCCTCGGCGGCAAACCCCGGTTTCGTAAATGTGTCTCCAATGGCGAACATGGAATCCGTGTAGTCGTGCAGGAACATGTTCATCTTCGCCATGGCGAATGTGACAGCGTTTGTCTCTTGGCCAAACAGCTTCGGCGACTTGCTTTTCTGGGTTGGATTTTTTTCTTCAAACAACAGACGAGCTTTAATCAGCAGCCCGGCTGAGCCACAGGTCGGGTCATATACCGTTGTGTAAGGCTGCGGGTCGAGGATGTTCGCCATCAGCCAGCCAACCTCTTTGGGCGTGTAGAACTCTCCCGCACTCTGACCTTGTCCCTCTGCAAATTTTCGGAGAAGGTATTCGTACGCGCGGCCAAGGATGTCCGGTTCCGCGTTCTTCAGCCCAAGCCTGTGGCGACTGACGACCTCAATCAGTGTGGCGAGGCGGTCGTCGTCGAGGGTGCGCTGACCGCTCTGTCGCTCGTTGTAGTCCTTAATGTCGAGAACGCCTTGAAGGTCAGGATTCTGACGGGCGACCACACGCATGGCTTCAGTAACGAACTGTCCGAGTTCACCATTCGTGGGATGATTGCGAATAGCGTCCCACCGGTATTGGTGCGGCACGAAAAATCGGACAATCGGTCTGCGGCCAGATTTCAGGGCGTCTTCGTGGTCAGCCTGGATGACCTCGCGGGCGATTTCTTCGTCTCCGAACTCTTTCACCTGTCCAACAAACTCGTCATCGAATACGTCTGATAGCCGCTTGAAAAATATGAGTGGAAGAATGAAGTCCTTGAATTTGGGTGCGTCCGTCGCTCCGCGAATCGCGCACGCCGCATCCCACAGCCAAGTTTCCAGCGTCGAGATGTCTAGGTGCTCGTCGGCCAACATAGGAAGACTGATGGGAGCGTTTGAAGGAGGGTCTTTGCGTTTTCTGGTGCGCTTTACCTTAACTTCTCCAACAGCCATGCTTGTCGCCTCGACTCTGGATGAGATTGAATCGTTGCCAGAACATTACTCGGGAATGACAAGCCCAAGATTCCCCAATGTAATCTGCATAGCCTGTGGGCTAACCTTATACCGTTTAGCTAGTAATTGCATCGCCTGCTTGTCGAGACGTTTTAGCTTGTTGATGTCGTGGACCACGAAATCCGTTGGCATCAAAAGCTCTGCCGCATATTTGTTGGCCTCGATTTCTTGCCACTTCACGGCTTTCGACAACTCTTCATCGCGCCAATTAACCCAGAATTCTTTGTCAATATGGACGCGCAAACCTTTGTGAAGAACGTAGTGAGCTATTTCATGCGCGATCGTAAATCTCTGGCGATTCGAGTGATGGAACGAATTCACGCCAATGTAAGCTTCCTTATCGGTTCGGACAAGAGCACCTGACAGGTCGCCTTCGAAGGGTGCATATCGCACATCCAATCCGAGATGTTCGGCAATTCTCTCGACGGAAACAGGTGGTTTGGTTATCGGGATTTGCTTCAGTAACTCCTTCACGCTTTGTTTAATTTGCGGCATCATTTCCTCGTTTTATTGATAGACGGCTGAGTAATTTTCTGAAGCCAGTTAGACTCCTTCGCGCTCAACTTCGCCAGTTCTTTTTTTTCTTGGTCGCCGCCTAGTGTCACACCGAGAGAACCCGTTGGCGATGGAGGGAGCAAATCACCGACCTCTATACCAAGGATGTCTGCCATCGCATAAAGAGTGTGGATGTTGACCGGCTGGCGTCCCTGTTCAATGTTTGTGATGGAAGTACGGGAGAGCCCCACTGCTTTTGCGAGGGCCGCTTGAGACATGCCGGCGTCACTCCGGCGTCGCGACAACAACAGTCCGAATCGCCGACAGATTTCTTCTCTTCTAGCCAATCGTCTCCCTCTGGGTAAGGCATCGTGCATCAGGTGTGGGGCAATGTCAATCAGGCAAACCATTGGGACGCGCTTCTGTTATGTTTGTGTCATAAACATACACAAAAGATAGATGTAGTTATCCTTGACATAGTCATCGCATTGGAATACCGTTCGAATTACCGGGGCATGTGTTGTAAATCGAAAATGTCTTAGGCGGTGCCGGGCTCATCGGACCGAGTCTCGGCCCCTGATTTGAAAAGGTGGTTCATGGAAACTCCAAACCAAAGTGCATCAGAAGTTACACGTCCAGTACAGCCAGAACCTGGTCCCGACGTAACAGTTACGGTGGATGGGGTCGAAAAGATTGTTCACCGGGGCTCATACGTCGTTGCCGATTTCAAATCGCTGGTCGGCGTTGACGCGGCGCGGGAACTGGATGAGGTAGTGAACGGACAGCTCAAGCCTCTCGACGATAACGTCCGGATCGCGATCAAGGGCCACGAGAAGTTCGTGAGTCATGTTAGGACGGGAGGTTCTTCGTAGATGGTTCCAGCGGAACAAATGGAAGAACTGAAGGCCATTTGTCCTGGCGCTCAGGAGATGTCTGAGGGCGGACTGACATACGTATATCTCCCCGCCCTCAGCCTTCCTGAAGGCAGCAATCCACTGCGATCGGACGGATTACTCTGCTTGCAGTCTCGGGACAACTATCCCACCAGACTATTTGTTTCCCAGCAGGTGATCGGCAAAGGAAACAATTGGAATACCTTTCGAATCCTCGACAAAACTTGGCACGCCTGCTCATGGAACAATGTCAGTTCGGCGCTTCGGCCCGCTCAAATCTTGGCCGAGCATTTAAGGGCCTTCCGATGAAGGTGGTGTTCAAGATTATGGACACACTCCTCGACGAGGTCCGTCGCGATCTCATTCGCCCGCACGAGTTTGCAGCGGAGCGAGTTGGATTTCTTGTTTGCAGACCAGCAAGACTCAACGGCGGCGGCATCGTTATCCTGGCGCACGATTATAGTCCTGTAGACGATCCAGATTATGTTGATGACCCATCGGTCGGAGCCATGATGGGGCCGAGAGCGATACGGAAGGCACTCGAATTCGCTCTCAACAACCAATCTGGAATGTTTCATGTCCACATGCACGAGCATTTTGGCCGCCCTCGATTCAGCCGAGTAGATATCCGCGAGTCGGCTAGGTTTGTACCAGATTTTTGGAATGTCAGATCGGAGATGCCGCATGGTGCGGTGGTGCTAAGTAATGATAGTGCGTGTGGTTCGTGCTGGGTCCCTGGTGTCTCCATTCCTATCGCGATATCCGAGGTAAGGGTGGTTGGCTCTCCGATGGTCTCAATCCGAGTACAGCCATGAGAAAACGATTTGATAGGCAAAGCTTTCTAGGACCAAACAGCACCGAGATTCTCGAACGCTGCCATGTTGCAATCATCGGATTAGGCGGGGGCGGTTCGCAAGTCGTCCAGGAGTTAGCCCATATCGGAGTCGGACATTTTTCGCTCTTCGATGCCGACCATGTCGAGGATTCGAATCTCAATCGGTTAGTAGGGGCAACAAATGTCTTGGCAGTTTCTCACGCTTCGAAGACCGCCATTGCGACCCAACTTATACGCGGCGTAAATCCGAGTGCTTCCGTTGTCGCGATCCCCAAGACGTGGCAAGAGTCGGCGGATTCGCTCCGTGACTGCGATGTGATTTTTGGCTGTGTGGACAGTTTCGCTGCGCGGCAGCAGATTGAGGTCTCTGCTCGACGATACATGACACCATACATTGACATCGGAATGGATGTGCATGACTTGGGAGACCAGTTTGCCATCAGCGGTCAGGTGATTCTCTCAATGCCGGGTGAACTCTGCATGAAGTGCATGGGATTCTTGCGAGACGACCTTCTTGCTCGTGAGGCGGAAAATTATGGGGCAGCTGGGAGTAGACCTCAGGTAATTTGGCCGAACGGAGTGCTCGCATCGCTCGCGGTCGGAATTTTCATTCAATTGGTCACCCCGTGGCATAAGCAGCGCAGAAGGGTCTGGTATCTGGAGTACGACGGGAATTCTCAAACGGTGGTCACTAGCAATCGACTGGAACATCTCAAGGGAACGATCTGTAAGCACTTTTCATCACTCGAAGATTTGGGCGACCCGTTTTGGTCAGTGGAAAAATCAATCCAATCCCAATAGGATGATGACAATTTTTTCAGAGAGGAAACCTGAATGGCTCAATACGTCAAGATTTCGTGCATCGTTAAGACCGACCGCGTGAATCCGCACGAGCGAATTCATTCAGTGGGCGGCGTCAACGCTGATGGCACCAGATGGAGGCTCAACGAAGACAAGGCAATTTCATTCATCGAAGATGGAACCTACGAATTCTACGTTGAGAGACCGCCAGGACAGAGGGTAGGGGTCATCATCGCAACGAGTGCATGGGGTAACAAATACTTGAAAACAATTGCCGATGGAGAACACCCAAACAATCTTCTTTCTCTGCCAACCTGTTTGTAGTCACCGCTTTCGAGGTCGCTACTTGGGACTGCGAATCTCCCGTTCGGCGCCTGCGTATATGGCGCTCGATGTCATCCCGTCGCGCTCGGCAAGAGGATCGCATATCCGTGCATGAGACGACTTTTCTGGTGGTCAATATGCCGAATTTTCGCCTGATTCTTCGAACATTACCCTGCGCTAGGTGATATGCCAGGCAGCGAGAGTGTTTACATAGACTTGCAGCGCCGTCCATTTTTTACTCGCCGCGAGAAGGGTGTCACATCCCGTTTAAAAACCATCGAAAAGGGTGGTTCAGTTCCACCCAATTGGGGAGTTTTGAAACCCGATCCAATACTCTGAAGCCCGAGCAAAGGAGTGCTGCTATACGACATATACAGGCTGGATACGACGGGTAGGAGCCTCCACCCAGAGGGGGTCACCTCGCGTTTTAATGTTACTCTCGCCTGGGAATAAATCGAGTTTCAGGGCTGGCTTCGTCGATGAAGAAGGAGAAGTTCTTGAAGTGGAACGAGCAGGAGTGCCCCGCCAAGGCGGTATCCCGTCTATTCCCCCACTCGTCCGTTTCAGATTTTTAACATCGCCCATTCAGATCGTCCATTTTGCGGACACCTTTGTCCATCGACACGGACAAAAAATTCCGGCACGATTGGCCGTATGGGCGGACGAATAAGTCCTCTTATCGACGGACAAAAATTAACCTCATACCTGTGCAGCCGCCCTATCGGTGAGCTTGTCCTTCAGGTGCATGACGAAGTGTCCAGCTAAGAGCCTTCGGTGCCGCTTGAATTTGGGATAGTGAGTATGAGTGCTCCAGAACTCGGTGAATTCCGCTAGGATTTGATCCTCAGGAACCCCCAAGCTCCTTATAAAAATCATCTGATAATCCTTGAAGCGCATCTTACAACCGCTAGCCGCCCATAGGGCCTGTCCGAGCTTGTCACCCTCCCCGGTCCACGGAAAGACTTCTTTTTGGGTACATTCCGAAGGATGTTCTTGGGACCATTCCTTATGGCTTAATACCTTGTAGACGTGCGGCTCGAACAGACCCCTCTCGATGAGGACGAAAAATCCGAGCTTTTCTAGCTCTTTGTATGCTCGTCGGATTGTTCTTTCGTCGCATCGGAAAAAACGGGCCACATTCGTCGCGGAGCACGAAAATCTTCCGGAAGTCTTCGATATTCGGAAGGCGAACGGATAAACGAGACGACATGACGGGCTGAGAATTGCGAGATGCCATTCAGCGCAACAGTGGTAGCTGGATAAAATAAGTTGATCCGAATTGCCCACAACATTCGCTGTCATAGGGTTGACACCCCGAGGTTGCCAGTCCGCATTGTGTTTGGGCTATTCGCCTGTGACTTCTCTGCGGGAACCATGCACGTTTCGACCAACGCCTGTACGTCTCCGCGCTTCAAAAATACGCGACGCCCGAGTTTAACGAAGCGGATACGACGCTGAAGGAGCCATGCTCGCACGGTGGAGTCTTTCAGCCGCAACATTTGAGCAGCCTCCGGCACGGTGAGTAAGTCTGGGCCTGTATTAGTAGTCATTTCTATACCTTTCACCAGAGTTTATTTTGATCATCGTCCATCGAAGTGAAGTTTAACCTTGACGCTGCGTGCAAGACAACATATTATCTTGTAGTGTCTAGCATATTATCTAGCACAGAGCCATCAATGAAAAGAAAGACGGAACTATTTCGCGACACACAAGCGCTGGCCACATTCTCAAACATAAGCACCACGAATGAAGCGGAATACTTTCATCATAACTTTCCGGCTTTTTTACCTGAGCGTTTTTGGAACTGGAGAGTTGCGCTACCCAAGGGCGACCCCTCTCTAGGCGAAACGCCTCTTAGATGGCAGGTATTCCAATACATTTTGCGCGAGACGTGGCACGCTGGATTTCCCCTTGAGAAATGCGTTGCGCTAATTTCTGACAAGATCCCCGATGAAGAAGGCAACGCCTTAGATACTAAGGTCTGGCCATTTCAGAAGGCAGTGATGGTGCTGGGAATCGAGCCGTGGCGGGCTAAATTTTGCACATGTGGAAGACGATTTGTCGCGGACAAACCCTCACGGCGCTTCTGTAGCGACCGATGTTCGTCCGATGCACGCAAGGCTTCGCAGCGTTCATGGTGGAACGAACACGGTGACAAGTGGAGGGAAAAGCGCAATCGACAGGCGAAACAAAAATCGGAAAGGAAAACGCAATGATCTTCAAGCGCGGTAAATTCTATTGGTATAAGTTCATGTGGAATGGAAAGTTGATTCGGGAATCTACTAAACAGGGGAATGACAAATTAGCCCGCAACATGGAATCTGCGCATCGAGCTTCCCTTGCGAAGGGCGAAGTGGGAATTCGAGAAAGAAATCCGGCTCCCACGCTGAACGACTTCCTCACTCGACGTTTCGAGCCGTGGGCAAAGGCACGATTTGAACAGAACGTTCCGAAGACGTGGCTTTGGTATCGAACAGCAATGCGGGCCATTTTGAAGTACAAACCGCTCGCGTCGGCTCCGCTTGACGAGATCACAAGCGAGAAAATTTCGGAGTGTGCTGCGTATAGACAATCACTGAGGATGCAAATTTCGAGTGTCAATAATACTGTGCGGGCGTTAAGGCGTATGTTGCGACTAGCGGTTGAGTGGGGTGTGCTTGAGAGTGCTCCACAAATTAAGATGCTGCCCGGCGAACGTCATAGAGAGCGAGTTGTTACGCCAAATGAAGAGGCCCGATACTTAGCCGCTGCGCCTGAGCCTTTGGCTTCGATCGCCGCCGTACTTGTCGATACAGGAATGCGACCGGAAGAGTGCTTCCGCCTGTGCTGGGAAGCCGTCACTTGGATAAATGGGCGTCACGGCACGTTGTTTGTGGCTCATGGAAAAACGCCCGCGGCACGGCGAGTCCTGCCCTTGACGCCGCGAGTCAGAGCTATCCTAGAAGCCCGCTGGGAACGCGCTGGAAAGCCCGTAGAGGGCTGGGTTTGGCCTGCGCCAACGCGCAGCGAGCACATTGAGGTTTCGAGCCTAAGAAAGCAGCATGCGAAGGCGTTTGAACTAGTCGCAAAAGAAGCCGCGAAGAACAATCTAAGACCCGTGACTCCGTTCGTACTCTATTCTTTGCGGCACACCTTTCTGACGCGGTTGGGCGAATCCGGCTGCGATGTCTGGACACTGGCTCGAATCGCTGGTCATAGCCAGATCGGAATATCATCTCGCTATGTTCATCCGTCTGAGGATGCCATGTTCGCAGCCATGTCGCGGCTAACCGAACAGAAAATTGGCCAACTAACTCAATGAATAGAAGGGGCGTCCTTTCTCCAGCGTATTGAAGATACTCTGATAGCCTGGAACAAGACCAGACGTTCATTACGCGAACCTTCTAGAGAATAAAAGATTGATCACTTCCTAAGCTTCCGGACACCATTATTCATGATCAATCAGCCGTACATAGGTTTCGAAGGACCGATCGGGGCGGGGAAGACGACACTCACACAATTGCTGGCAGCACATATTACAGCAAAGCCGATTTTCGAAAACGTGGACGGCAATGAATTCCTAGCCGATTTTTATGGAGACAAAAAGCGATGGGCGCTGGGAATGCAACTATCGTTCCAAATATCCAGGCATGAGCAACTGAGGGCTGTTCTGTCGTCTAGAGCAACGGCTGTCGTTGCGGACTATACTCAGGCCAAAGATGCCATCTTTGCGCGGATACTGCTACATGGGCGAGAGTTGCGGCTATACGAGAACATTAGCGAAGGGCTTAACGCTGACGTGGTGAGACCCGATCTCATCGTGTACCTGGATGCCAAGGACCAAGTGCTTCTCGACCGAATTAGACGTCGCAATCGGCCTTACGAAGTATCTATCGATCGTGAATACTTGCAGACCCTGCGTGACGCATATGAGTGTTATCTGGACTCGATCCAAGCGGTTAAGGTTTTGCGGTGCGACACTTCTACTCTGAATCTGGCCTCAAACTCCGAGCTCACGAATCTGTACATGAGAATCCTTGATGCGGCTTCTGCGCGTTCATGACTTGTGTTAGAGAGTTGTTCCAAAAGCCTCTCGCACGAGGCGTTCAAGGAACTCAGCTAGTCCCGTCGCGGGGTCATCTATTTCAGACACAATTGGATGTATTCCACGCTGCTCCAAAATCGATTCCTGAACGGGGTTTGGTCTCGGCAGAAATATATACGACTTCGGTCTTGCGGCTGAATATGCCGATTCGGCCCATAAGCAATGAAGCTTGTACAAAAGATATCGCAGATTAATGTCTGACAGGCTATACCCGACGAAAAGAATTGACCTGCCGATGCTGTCCGACCGCAGTTTGATGTCCAAGGGAGACTCGAACGCAAATCTCTCAAAATAGCTTGTTTCGGTTAGAACAAGAGAGGCGTCATCGTCAAAATCGCCATGTAGCTTAATGATTTGGGGAATACCGTCGCGAATCTTAGTGAAGTCACCGACGTTGGCGATCTTCACCGCGTGCTTCGGTCGCCTATCGAAAGCAATTTCAAGCCAACGATCGAAATTCGTTGTGTAGATCGTTGGACAGCACAAATTTATAATTGCCTGATGAATCTTAGAGGAATCGACTTTCTGCTCGTCCTTGTGCCACAAGCGGTCCATTTCACTGCGAAGTGGGCCGAAGGAAGTTTTCTTCAACTGATAATACTCCGCCAGCTCCGGATATGTCCCATATCCTTCGAAGACCATCGGATCGAAATCTAGTTGTTTCGCCATTTCCGTTATCAATTCCCCCCAGGACGGCAGCCCAAGGCTCCGGGATACCCCGGCGCCGACGAAGAGGATTGTTTGTCGGGTTCGAATGGCCTGGATCAGCGGTTCGATCATCGTGCCAACTCGTTTGTCAGATGAACGGCCAACTTCTCTAGCGCTATACGCCTCATCGAAATATTGTTCTTTTGTTCGCCCATTTCTGCGAACGTTTTAGATTGTCCAGCAGGCTGAAAGACGCAATCCCACTGAAAATCGCGCTTTCCCCGAGGTTCACTTACGATTTGCCCAGCGATCTCACCGTCAAACTCATGTACTTTTCGCCCGTCGCAGTAACCGATTGTGGTTCGCGCTCTTACGTTGTTGTTCGGCGCCCTACCAAACAGCTCGGCAAAGCGGTCCGCTTTAAGCGTGTCCCAGAAAATTTGCGTCAGACCGCCTGGAAATCCGCCGAGATAATCAAGATGTAGTCCCGTATGTTCTACGAAGAGCGGTCGGCCAATTTTGCGATATGCTTCAAGCAATTTGTGATGCACAAGCTTGTGAGTGTCGGTAGTCTGAAGTTCTTCAATCTTGAGCTTAGACTCCAGAACAGAGATTGACCTGCCCGAGAGTATCGATTTAGCCTCCGCGATTTTGAAGGGGTTACCTGAAACGAAACGAACCTCGACATGCGGCGCCATTTTGTCTTTTTCTCTCTATTTCTCAGGGTAGCACGGGCGTAACATTCATCAGCAAGTTCATGCTTGGTGACCGTGGAAGCATATCCCACCAGGAGTCACAGCTCAATCGGTACACGACGGTGGACAAGGTCTTGAGTGGGCACAAAATTGGGCACAGCGAGGAAAGCGCAATTTCAACAAATCAGAACACCCCACAGCTAACTCAATGATAGGATTGCAGTAGTTCACTGCGCGCCCGTAGCTCAGCTGGATAGAGCATCTGCCTTCGAAGCACAACCGTCCGTTCCAACTCCTCCATTCTTTCACATCACTTTTCAGTGTTTCCAACAACTTGGGGCATCTGCTTTTCGCTCAAAAGCTAACCCCAACAACCAAAACACATAGGGTTCTGACACAGTTCTGACACAGTTCTGACACAGCCAACTTGAAAATCTGGGCACGTCAGGACAGGCCGGTCCGACTTAGCGCGGGCGGAATCACTCGCGCCAATCCTAAGCGTCCACGAGACGCACAGTAACTCAATACAGGCAAGTTCCGGTGGTTCGCCGGGGGACAACATTCCTCCACCTACTTTGGTGGCCTTCGCTCGGCGGCGGCCACCCGGAACTTCCTAATCCGAGCGGAGGTATTGAAAAATGAAATTTCCTGAGCGTTTCTATAGACAGATTTTTAAGAATTCCTTGGACGATCACGAGCTGGATGTGGAGTTCCGTTGTTTGCATCCGTTACGGAGCAAGGATTCGCTCTGGCCAAAGCAATTCTGGGCGCGGAGCTTGGAGGAGATGGAAAAGCTGTGGCCCGAAATAGAAGACTTGAACAAGCGGGGCTACCAAATCCACTTCACGATCCAACCCAGACTTAGGAAGTTTAAGGGCAATAAGGAACATCCGTTGCCAGACAAACCGGTCGTTTCCGTACTTTGGGCCGATCTCGACGTAGGGAAAGGAAAACCTTACAAAACGATCGCGAAGGTGCTAAAACGAGTTCAAAAGCTAGAGCCGCTTCCGAACTTGATCGTGAAGTCCGGCACGGGCATACACGTCTACTATCTATTGGAAGAATCGCGAAGAGTTTCGCTCAAAAGATTAGAATCGGTTTTGAAAGAGCTCACTGAGTCGCTGCATGGCGACAAAGGAGCAGCCCGTGCGGGACGTTTGATGCGGGCCCCAAACACAATTAATTGGAAGTCAGAAGCGAAGAAGAAAATAGCAGTAGTTCACTATCTCTCCAAGAAGGGCTATCGCCTCAGGGATCTAGAAACCACATGGATGGTTCACAGCGGCAATTCCAACGATTCGGACCAACACTCCGGTAAAAAACAGAAGCGCAGGCACGCCGGAGCCTATTCCGACTTCTTCATGGAACACATCAAGAATCTTAGACCGATAGGCAAGAAGTTTGAGGCACTCGGGCTCTGCCCATTCCATGACGACGAGCAACCATCATTTTGTGTGAACCTGGAAACTGGAATGTGGAAATGCCAAAGTTCAGCGTGCGATGCCAAAGGAAATGTCCGACAGTTCTGCGAGAGGATGGACATTCCGTTTCCTAAATCGGCAATAAAGCGATTCCCACGCCTCAGGGTAATTTCGAGGGAACAAGAATGGACTGGGGAGGAAGTGTTCAACGCCTTGCACAAATACATTACTGAGCAAGTTTACTTCACACGGGATTGGCAACCCGTCGTAGTTGCGCTGTGGGCGATGGGAACGTACCTATACAGACAATTCCAATCATACGGCCACCTATGGTTCAATTCTCCAACAACACATTCCGGGAAGACAAAACTCATGGACGTCTTGTCGACAGTTTGTTTTGACGCAACGGAACCACAACTGGACCCCACGGCTGCTGTCCTGTTCCGATTCCCCACAAGTATCGGCGGAACTTTGCTCTTGGACGAGATCGATAGGCTCGACCCAGAAAAACAATCCGCGGTCATCAGTGTGCTGAACAGTTATAAAAGTAGTGGCGGCGTAATGCGAATGCTCACCAAGAATAAACAATACGTCGTCGAAAAATTCAATGTGTATTGTCCGAAGGTGATCGCTGGCATTAACAACCTGCCAGAGACTCTTCAAGACCGCTGCATAAAAATCTATCTCCACAGGAAAAGGAAATCGGATCATGTTCGAAGGTTCACGCCCGGCATGTTTTATGAAATGAAACCATTACGAGATCAGATTAACGCTTGGGCTGTTCGTGAAGGGATGCAGATTACAAGTGCTTATCACCAAGGGCTGAAATTGCCTCCGGAAGCCGACGATCGTCTAAAGGACATGATGGAGCCTTTGTTTGCAATTGCAACCATGTTACCCAAGTGGGTCAACGGCACATTGACTGAGGCGACCCAGAGGCTTGCCAAGGATCGCAGAGCCAACGAGGCGGAGTCCAACGCCGTGGTTCTTGGCGTTCAGGCATTGAGAGAGAATTTCCCGGAAGATGAGGACAGGTGGCGTCTGCGTACAGACGAAGCCCTTGAGATTTTCAAAGAAGATGTTCCCGGCATAGAAACTGCCGGGCAGGCTCAAGCGCTCTTGCGTAGATTTGGGCTTCGGTCACAGAGGGTCAGAGTCGGCAAAAAGGTCTTGAGGTCCTATGTTCTTTCAAAGAAGGCGTTGGATAAACTGGTTGGACGATATGGGTTGGAATAAGGAGTAGCGTAGCGCATGTAGCGGTTGAAGCGGGTGGTGGGCAACCCCACCCGCCCAACTTGAAATCCAGTAAGAAATAAATGCACGCTGAGCAAACCTTGTTACCTTGGCGGCTACGCGCTACATGCGCTACAACCGCTACACCGAAGGCCTTTCTAGGATTTGCAGAATTCTTGGTGGGCCGGTATCACCTCTCTTGACTGCGCCAGCGCTTAACGATCTGATCGACGTCCAAATCCAGAAGCCCGTCCTTCCAGTTCGCATAGAAATCCACATCATCGCTATTGGGGACCGGCCTCGGCCGCTCGAACTGGACACGAGTCGGTAGCGGAACAGCCTCCCCAAGCACCAGCGCTTCACCCCGACCTAAGCTCGCCAGCACGCTGACCAAGTCACCCTCGCTCTCGGGCACGAGACTCCGGACATAGCTCTGGTCGTCGGGATTAGTGATTCGCAGACAGATGAAGGTCCCACACTGGGCGAGCACCGTCTCGGAAACTTCGTGGGGTCGCTGACTGACGACGGCCAGTCCGACGCCATACTTCCGTCCCTCCTTGGCGATCCGCTCCATCGACTTCCGCGAGCCAGCAAAGTGGCTCTCGTCAGCACGGGGGATATACGCGTGGGCTTCTTCGCACACGAGCAGGATTGGGAACTCGCGATACTGTGGGTTCCAGTAGTTGAACTCAAACGCCAAGCGCCCGATCTGCGCAGCGACAGTGGGCCGCACATCGAAGGGCACTGAACTAAGGTCGATGACCGTGACGGCGGCTTTCTTTGTGCCAAGGCCCACGAAGTCTCGAAGCAGGCCCGACAGCGAAGCCGATGAGTTGCGACTCTTGGGTTTGAGCAAGAAGTCATATCGCACATCGTTGAGCTTGCTCTCGATCCGCATCAGGAAACGATCGAAGTCGCCAAACATGGGCCCTTGTCTGTTATTAACACGCTCCTCATTTTTTGCGCGTACCTTGGTCAAGATATCATCAAGAGAGAAGTAGATCGGCGTGTCCACTGTGACCCTAGCTAAGCCGAGTGCGGAAATAGCTGTTGCGTTCTCCCGTTGCCGTCCCTCAAACAAGCAGTCACGAAAGAATGCCGTCTGGTTTGTGGCTTCCCTCTCGGTGCGCTCGATGAGAAGGTCGCAGAGTTCTGCGTACGTCATCAGCCAGTACGGCATCTCCAGTTCGCGGGCGTCCACGTGCCGAACGATAGCATCCTCAAACGCATAGGAGTGCGCCCCGTCAGCCCGCTTCCAGCAATACTCGCCGTGCAGGTCAAGGATAATGATGTGAGCACTAGGCATCACCGCGACCGTCTTTTGCACAAGGGAAGCCACTGTCCATGATTTTCCAGACCCGGTCTGTCCCAAGATGGCAAAGTGTCGGCCGAACAAATTCGTGGGGTCCAAACAGACCTTCAACGAAGGGTGCGATGCGAGGGTGCCCACTGCGAGTCCCTTGGATTGGAACCGGTCAAACATCTTGGCAACATCGTTTGAGCCGATCGCATGGATTTCCGCCCCCGTGGTTGGGTACCGCAAAACGCCGCGCTCGAACTGGTCCGCCACGATTGAGCCAACGGGTGTGAGTCGTGCGATTCGCTTGGCAAACGGCAATCTCGCGGCATCGTCGCCAGGGGTTTCGATGGTTGGCGCGGCCAGGGCTTCCTGCTCAGTCATGCGTGTCACGATAGCGATGAGGTGAATATCGTTCTGCTTGACCGCAACATATGAGCCAAGTTGGCCGACTAGTATGTCCTCATCGCCGATTGTCACAGTCGGTGCGTGTCCTTGTTCGTCTTCGATCAAAGTTGTCATGAGAAGGTTTCCCTGGACATCGAAGAGGTGGCCAATCAAGGTGTGTGGGATATCGGGCATCTATCAGACCTCCTTGCAGAGTCTTTCAAAGCGCCAAAGATCGGGGTGACCACATCCGACAGTCCCTTTTAACGAGCACCGCGTTTCAGTCACCACAACTGCGTTCGCCTTCACGCTCCAGCGGTTCCAGGCAATGTCTGACAGCACCTTCGTGAAGATAAGCAGCGTGAAATCCGTCCGCGCCAATGCGGCCTCAATGACGGCGTTCACTGGCTCGTCGGCAAAGCTATAGCCAAAGCAGGCCAAGCGATTGACCGGACTCGAATTGAAACCCAAGCTACCGCGGAAGATGGACCACAACG